>Ga0209536_100000212_pt1 | contig 90966 bp, 86 predicted proteins | sample DeeMarSeWOR28_12_FD_187461 | JGI IMG/M metagenome (GOLD analysis project Ga0209536, IMG submission 187461) | Marine sediment microbial communities from White Oak River estuary, North Carolina - WOR-2-8_12 (SPAdes) (version 2) | ecosystem: Environmental > Aquatic > Marine > Intertidal zone >... | reverse complement strand
GCAAATGCATCATTTTCAGGAATTTTCCCATCATATTTTTATTCAGGATTAAAAGAAAAATTTACGATTGAACTTTAAAAGGGGATAATTTAGAATAATCAGGGAGATTCTGTATTTAATGAAATTTAAAAAAATGAAGCAAGTTACTCTTAAGCCACATATGACAGTAAATGAATTGTTAGTATCAATGAAAGATGGTGGATTTAATTGTCAAAGAGTTGCTAAGGCTACTGACCTATTCACACTTATGATAAGGGATAATGAAACTACTACATTTTTAGGTTTAGCTGGAGCGTTAATTCCTGGAGGAATGCGGAATATCATACGTATTATGATTGAAAAGCATCTAATTGATTGTATAATTACAACAGGAGCCAATTTAAGCCATGATATTCTAGAAACATTAGGACCATCACATTACCATGGAATGGAGCATATTAGTGACGAGGAATTAAAGAGAATGGAAATCAGTAGGATTTTTAGTACTCTAATTCCCCAAGAGGCATTTATTAAATTTGAAGACATGGTTCAGAAAATTCTTGATTTAATACCAAATGAAAAATTGAGCAGTAGACAGTTTATATATGAATTGGGTCGACAGATTGAGGATCCTAAATCGTTTATTAGGGCAGCTTTTAAAGAACAAATACCTATTTTTTCCCCTTCATTTGCAGATAGTATATTAGGAGTTCAAGCGTGGCTATTCGCACAAAATCATCCCCTACAAATAGATGTTTTAAGGGATCACACAGAATTTTCTCAAATTGTCTATGAATCAAAAAAAATGGGTGCAATCTTCCTTGGGGGGGGAGTACCAAAACACTTCATAATGAATGGTTCTCAATTGAATAATGGCTTAAGCTATGCAATACAAATTACGATGGATCGCCCTGAACATGGGGGGGTAAGTGGGGCAAGTGTAAAAGAAGCTATCTCTTGGGGAAAGGTAGCTCCCGACGCTCAATGGATTGATATCCTTGCTGATGTTACTCTTGTTTTACCTTTAATTATTGCTGGAGTTATTTCACGAATATGATGTGAAAACTTTGAAAAATGTACAATATGAGGTCTTATTTCAAAAAGCATGGGAAAATTGGATTCATGGATATGAATCAGAAGCTGCAGAAATTTGGAAACAGATTTTAATATCTACAAGCAATGAAAATGACAAATTAATAGAAATAGATGTAATAAATTATCTTGCAATGTATCAAAGAGTTTGGGAGGAAAAGATTGAGCAAGTAATTGACTTAAAAAAGTATTTAGATATCGCAAATGATCTTAAATATACTAGAGGAATTGCGAACATAAGTATTGAACTTGCACTTCGTTCTAAGACTTTCGAACGAACGCAAGAACTTTTTATAGAAGCAAGAAGACTTTATGAAGAAATAAATGATAGAAATGGAATAATGAAAGCTTTATTCTTATATAGTACTTATTTGATAGAACGAGGAGTTGAGAAATTCGATTATATCTTCAAACAACTGCAAACAGCTCTAGAACTTGCTATTGGTGAGAATAATAAGTTTTTCATTGCTCAAATTCATTATGCAATCGGTGAAGCATTTCTTCGATTGGGTAATTTACATGAAGCACACCATCACTTTGAGATTTCATTACAAAATTTTACTCATCTAGGTCATGAGAGAAGATCAATTAGTTTATTAGTCTCAATTGCGGATGTGAAAATTCAGTCAAATTTAGAAAATGCAATAGATGAACTGAAAAATAGCTATACCGCATTTACTAAAAAACTGGAGAATATTCGAGAAAAAATCCCCGTTTTTGACCTTTTTTACCATCTATCAAGATTCTCTGACCTTTTTTTGGAATTAGAGGATTTTAAACAAGTTCAGAATCTAATTAATGACCTAGAGAAAATTCTCAGACAAGTTAACATTGAATCAAGCCTTTATTTTCAAGGAAAAATGGCATTAGCACACATTAAAGGAAATCTAGAACTTACCAAATTAAATCTATCGAACGCTTCAGAGATGTATAATTATATTCTTAGACGTCGTGATCATGCAAGAATATCTGATCTATATGGGGCTTTAATCAGTTTAGCAGTAATATCACTATATAAATATCGTATAATATTTGATGGAACCTTCATAAAAAACGCTCAAGATTTAGTTCAGGAAGCAATCAAGATATCTGAAGCAACTGACCATATTAAAGGATATGTTCGTGCTCATATGGTTTTTTCTTTATTAAAATTATCAATTGCAGGAGTAAATGCAGATTTATCTGAAATGGAAGATGTTATCATCTTAGCTCAGGAGAAAGGATTACATTCAGAAGCTAAAAAAGCATATCAAGAACTTTCTCGTTTTAAAGGAATTTATCAAAGTCAAACACAATTTTTTCCAGAGGCTCATTCTGTTGCAGAAGTGCTGCAATATGCTTTAGAAGCCAAAAAATCTGTGAAAAAGATAAACTAAAGATCTTAATATCGGTCTGAAAAATTATATAATAAAAAAATTTTCGTTAGATTGATGATCTTTTTAGCTATTTGATTTAAAAATCGATTCAACACAAATAAAAAGGTTAAACCCATGTTCATAATTCAAGATATAACATTTCTACTATTCAATTTAATAACACAGGGAAATGATTTACTTCAATCGTTAATTCCTACTACTCCACCATTCTCGTCCATTTTTATTCTAATAATTTCTTTTTTTGTTTCACTCTTCTCAACAGGTATATCAAAACTGATGATAGACACTGAAAAATTAACGAGATTGACTCGAGAAAGCAAGAAATACAATAAAATGCGAATGCAGATGTTAAAGACAACTGATACAAAGTTGAAATTGAAATATGAACGAAGTGCTGATAGAATGAAAAAGGTACAATCTGAGCTCTCCACAATGCGTCTTAAACCTTTAATGATTACCTTTATTCCACTTATGATATTTTTCTTTGTTTTTTCGAGCTTTTTCCAGTGGACAATAGATCCAACAACAAAAATAATAACTGGAAACATCCCTGCCATAATACCTTTCCCTCTACCTGAAAATATCCTTTTTGCTATCGGGTCAAACGGGATTGTTGAGGGTTGGGGTAATGTATTTGTTCCACAGTACATATGGTGGTATTTTGGTGGATCGATTACTTTTGGTTCAATTATGCAAAAATTAGCTGGATTACAACCTGATTAAATTCTTAAATAGGAGAAACAAAAATGACCAAAGGGATTAGAAAGAAAAAAAATCCAAAAGGATATGTATCAGAGTTTAAATTGAAAAGAAGGCCAAGAATTAAATCTTGTCAATTATGTGGTTCCCAAATACGGAAATTTCACAAAAAAGTATCAAAAAGCCAAAAAATTCCTGCAAGACCTTATGGAGGAGAAATTTGCCATGCTTGCCTTAAATCAGCAATTCAATTGAGAATATTTGAGAATTATAGCTAAAAGGATGATTCATATGAGTCCAGCACGAAAAACAAAGAAACAAATATCCTGTAAGAAATGTGGTTATATAATAAATCCAATTCAGAATCCACCTGATAAAACGTGGCAATTGATAAGTCCTATGCCTGATAAAGAAGGAAGGGTTACATTAACAATTATGGGAGCATTTCGTTGTCCAGAATGCGGTGCTTCAGTTCGAGCTGCAATGAAAAAAATACGAGGAGATGAAATTGGATCTGGCCATTCAAAAAAGGAATTGCTAATCCAAGCTGTAAACTTGATAAAGGAACCAACCAATATAGAAAATATTGAGATCGAAGGAATTTCCACAGCTTCAGTAGAAAAAGCAATAGGACTCTTGATCGAACAAGGACAACTTAAGGGGAAGATTCAAAACTCGAAATATTATCCTGGAACCTAATTATCCACTTTAATTATCTCTCTTGTTAATATTGTTGCATATACTCCCTTGGGAAGACTAAAAGAGACATTTACATCCATTTTATTCGAACCATTGTTCGGATGTAATCTGAAATCAGTTATTGGGATTTTTGCTTTTCTCATAGATCCTTTAGATCGTAATCTTGTATCTAAGGATTTAAAATCAGTTAATACTATAGAATCTGATTCTAAAAGTGTAATTAAATTGTTCCATATAATTTCAGGAAAATTAAGAGAAGAGATGTCGTACCCAGGAAGAGGTAGATCTGTCCTAGTTGTAATCTCATAATTAGTATCTAGAAGAGAATTCAAGACCATATTAAAAATATACGATTGGTAAGCAGAAATGGACAAACGAAGAAATGAGGAAGGAAGTCTACTTACAATTTGTTTAGAAGTCAAATTCATTTCTAATCCTGTTAATAAAGTCTTTTCGATGCTATATTTGGGAGGAAAAGAGGAACGAATTTCTTTCAGAGCAAATCCACTTAAGAAGTCTTGACGGAGCTGGGTAATAAATGGAGATTCTAGGGAGCTAATCTTACCAATATATTCATGGATTATTTCATCATAATTTTTTTGTACTAGATATTTCCCAACATTGTGAAGAACAGGTCTAATACTCCCAAAGCGTTGCTTTCCAAAATAATTCAATAATCCAGAAGTATTTAGAGTTTTGATGAAAATTTTCCATTCAGATTGACTAGGATATTGTTTAATATCTTTAATTCGAATATTAAAGAGATTTCCAGAGAGATCTCCAATCTTAATCCCAAATTTTTGACGAATTGGATTTATTAATAGCAAATTTGGAATTGAGACTGAAGTGAATTGGGGAAAATTTGTTCCCCAAAGTGAGATACGCTGGTATGTTTTCGCCTTAGCATCTTTCAAACCTGCATAACCAATATCCCTCTCTGGTATCTTCAAAGTTTGTGAAATTCGTTTAATAGCAGTAAAAGTATCAATTCCTGATTTAAACAAGACACAATGTGTATACATTCCTCCTAAAGAAGGTCCCAATTCTGAACCATCTTTAATAGGAGTACCATTGGGAAGAATTTCATGAACAATAAAATCTTCTTCTGTCTGTTTAATTTTTCCTCCTGTACCCTTGAAAAATGGAGTGGAGAAATAATGAATTCCAACGGAAAAAGAAAGAGACGTGTTAAAATTCTTTAAATCATTTGAAAAACTCGTCATAGGCCCCAGCATCGATGGATTTTAATATTAATTTTGGCTCTTCTCCATCAACGGTTAACCCAATGGAAGTACAGGTACCAACAACTTCTTTGACAGCAGATCGTAAATTGAAAGAAAGCATCGCATCTTTTTTCATCTTAGCAACCTTTATTACTTGTTTAAATTCAAGATTCCCAGCTTTTTCTGTTTTAGGAGAACCACTACCCTTTGTGATACCTGCTTCACTGATAAGTAAAGAAGAGGTAGGAGGGATACCAACTGAAATTGTAAAGTTTCTGTTATCATCAACTTCAATTGAAATTGGAACTTTCATTCCTTTAAACTGTTGGGTCTTCTTATTGATTTCTTCAATGACTGTTTTAATATTCACGCCTAAAGGACCCAATGCAGGACCTAGAGGGGGTCCTGGAGATGCTTGTCCTGCATCAACTAATGCTTCAACTGTTTTTGCCATTTATAACACCCAATAACAAAATATGTAAATTTATTATGTCTAAATATCATTATAAGTCAATTTCATTCGAGTTCAATAAAAAAAATTAAACTTATTTATTTCTGGAAGATAATTTCCTTTCCAATCAAACCTCAAAACACACAAAAGACTAAGCTAAAAACCCTAGATTCAACAGAAAAATCGAATTCAAATCAAAATTAATTAGTAGAAGGGTATTTTGAATGTCTTTTACACCAAATCAATTGGAGACAGCGATATCTGAAGCTAAATTGAAAAGTATGGAAAGAAAGAAAAGAAAATTCGTTGAAACAGTAGAATTATCAATTGGGCTTCGTGATATTGATCTGAAAAATCCTGTAAATCGAATAAATATTGAAGCATTGGTTCCTAATGATTTGGGAGGTAGCACTTCAAGTGTTGCCGTTTTTGCTGATGGGGATATAGCAATCAAGTCAAAAGAATCAGGCTTACCAACCTTTGGAAAAGATGATATTGAGCAACTTTCCAAAGAACCGAAAAAAGTCAAGAATCTGGCAAATGAATATGAATATTTTCTTGCTGAACCCCCTCTAATGGCAATAGTTGCACGTTTCTTAGGAAAAATACTTGGTCCAAGAGGAAAGATGCCCAAACCTCTTCCACCAAGAGTTGAAATCGACAAATTTGTTGAAAGATATAATCGTACAGTTAAACTACGAATTAAAGCAACTCCAGTGATTAATGTTAAGGTAGGAAAAGCTACTCAGAGTAATAAAAAGCTTGCAGAAAATGCAGCTGCTATATTACAAACTTTAACCACTAAATTGCCTAAAGGAGCTCAACATATAAGGGCGATCCATTTCAAAACCACGATGGGGCCATCTATTAAAACAGAGAGGAATTAAGAGAAATGGCTAGATACAAACCTTTTCCAAAGAAAATTCGTTTGGGAAGAAAAGCAAAATCTAATCAAACTGTTCCAACTTGGGTAATATTAAAAACTTCTAGGCGAGTAACAACCCATCCCAAGCGAAGACGTTGGCGTTCATCGAAAATAAAACCATAGGAAGGAAATTTTTATGAGTGAACCATCATCAGATTCTATTATTGAAGAAAGAATTTATACAGTACCTTTCAGTAAAGTGATTTATGGGCGACGAATTCCTCGTTCCAAAAGAACTCCGCGTGCGATGAAACATCTTCGGGAATTTGTTAAACGACATCTAAGGTGTGAAGATGTTCGTATAGATTCACTGGTAAATGAACATATGTGGGCTCGTGGAATCCAAAAACCGCCCAAAAAAATACGAATAAGAGTTGTTAAAACCGAAGAAGACATTGTTACTGTTTTTCTAGGATAATCTTAGAACTAATATTTTTTTCTTTTTATATCTGTTTTATTTTGGAGTTATTAGAATGGAAATAGAATATCTAGAGTATTTAGGAAGCATTCATATTGGAGTAGCCATCCTCTGTACAGAAGATTTCTCCTTTCTACCAAATAACTCTCCTCAACGGATGAAAACTATAGTAAAAACTATAACGAAAACGAATGTGGTTGAGCTCTCTGAATATATTATTGGTTCGTTAATGGTAGGTAATTCCTTTGGATTTGTCGTCTCAAATGTTATCACACCAGAAGTTCTTACAAAAATCAAAATTACTGGTCTAAACGTATATCAGGTTCCTGAATTTTTTGCTTTTGGAAATGTTGTTCTAGCTAACGACTTTGGAGGGATTATTTCTCCTATTATTCCTCCCAAAATACGAAAACAGATAGGTGATACATTAAATATCCCTTTAGAAACAAGGACGTTAGCAAAATCCGATCTTGTTGGTAGTTTAGCATATGTTACAAATTATGGAGGTTTAATTACACCTCTAGCTGAAGAGGAAGAGGTAAAAGAGATTAAAGAAATCTTACACCTTAAAGAAATAGGGGTTGGTAGTATTAATAGAGGATCAGAGTTTGTAGCAAGTGGAATTGTAGGAAATACTAAAGGAATTCTTTTAGGACGAGAAACAACTGGGATTGAGATAATGGAAATTACTAGATGTTTCACAAGGCCAGAAAGAGGAGAAGTTGGAGCTTAACGAATTATTATAAGGATTCCTGAAAACAGGATAAAACAGAAAGAAATATAGAAAAAAAGGTGACAAAATTTGAATAACAATCAAAAGGTTCAAATTTTTCGAATATCAGGTTCATTTAAACAAAAGAAGCAACTTTCGAATTTTTCTAAGGAGTTTTGTGCTTTAACAGAAGAACAAGCTAAGGAAAAACTTTTTACCGAACTAGGAAGCCGAAATAGACTAAAAAGACGTCAAATTCGAATAGATTCTATTCTTAAGATTACTTCCCAAGAAGTCACGGATCCCTTTATTCAAAAGCTTATAAGTACTGAATTTAAAATCCCTTTTGAGGAATAATAAATGGCTCAAGCTCCATTGACTGAAGAAGTTCTCAACAAAATTAGAACATTGCAAGCTGAAATTGACCAAATTCAAGCAAGTCTTGGTACAATTGAACAGCAGCTCGCAATTTTAGGAAATGCTATTGAATCCTTACAAGATGCTACAAATATACATGAGGTTCTAAAAACTAAAGTATCTGGAGAGGAAATTCTTATTCCAATTGGAGGAGCTTGTTTTATCCGATGCAGAATTGAAGATCCTAATGAAGTTTTCTTATCTTTGGGTTCAGGAGTGTCAATGGAAACAGATCTAGAAAATGCGAGAATGCGAACTTTAACTCAGATTGAAAATATTCAAAAGAGCTCAATGCAACTGCAAAATCAATATTCTCAATTTTCCCAGCTATTAGAAACAAAAAGAGAAGATCTAGTAACCCTAGCTCAACAATATGGAATAATACAATGATTTATTTCATTCATAATCTTCTTTGTCAGGGGAGAAAACAAAATCAAGCTTCTTTCGAAGAATTAGGAGGTCTATGATGGCATCTTTGAGAAAGGGTCTGGGTGGATTATTTGAACGAGTTTCCTCTTATGAATTAAATGAAAATAATATTAGAAAAGCAATTCGGGAATTTGAACTACTCTTGATATCAAATGATGTATCATTATCAGTAGCTAAACAAATTTCTAAAAAATTAACAGAGCAGATGCTTGGTAAAAGAGCAAAACGATTTAGTGATTTATCAAAAAGACTTCATGAACTATCAAAACCTATTATTCTGGAAATAATTACTCCAAAGGAATTCATTGACCCTTTAGAATTAGTTTTAAGTCATAAATCTATTAAAAAAGAATTAGAAAAGAAGAGACCCGTAGTTTTTTTGTTTTTAGGGATAAATGGAACAGGAAAAACTACGACCATAGCAAAATTTGCATATCTACTAAAATCAAAAGGATTTCGAGTGATAATTGCTGCTAGCGATACATTTCGTTCAGGAGCACAGGAGCAACTAAAAATTCATGCAGAAAAAATTGGTGTAAAAATTATAACAGGAAAATATGGAAGCGATTCAGCTGCTGTGGCATTTGATGCCATATCACATGCAACATCGAAATTTGCTGATGCTGTAATAATTGATACTTCTGGCCGAATGGCAGTAAATAAGGATCTAATGGAAGAGATGAAAAAAATTATTAGAGTAACTAGCCCAGATTGTAATTTTCTTGTGATAGAAGCTTTAGCGGGAAATGATGCGACTGAACAAGCAAGGATTTTTAAAGAAAATATTCCTCTAAATGGGATAATATTGACAAAAATGGATGCAGATGCTAGAGTAGGAGCACTTCTTTCTGTAACTTATATAACGCAGGGGCTTCCAGTTGTATATCTAGGAACTGGTCAAGAATATAAAGATTTAGAGCGATTTAATCCTGAAAAATATGTAGAATCGCTTTTAAAATGATTTAAGTTTAAATCTTCAAACCAGGATTCTTTTCAGCTAATTTTTTCTTGAGGAGAGTTGCTTGGTTGGTAGTTCTAATAAGAAGCATTCCAATAGTATTTTCCGTGATATAACCAACTTCAAGGGATAAAGCCATAGCTTGAGCATAAGCTTTTCCTAACAATACAGGAACTGTTTCTTTAGAGAGATAGGACACTTTAGGATGAACTGCAAGGGAAAGTGCCTGAGCATAAGCTTTCTGTAAATCAGATATAATTTTGCTATCATCAACATCCAAGACACTTCCATCAAGTATTTCACCATTCTCAAATACATAATTTAATTTTAAACCAACTTTAAAGGGGAGAATACCTAATCGAGCAAGAATAGTTGCGTGAGTTTCAGAAACAGTTTCTCCAATCGATAAGACCTTAGTGGTCTTTATAATTCGGATTTTACCTTTTTCGATACGGGTTTGTATTCCTAATGATCCTAGATCACTTATAATTGGTCCAGGATCGAGATTTGTTGAACCTTCTTGGACAAATACTTCAACAGAAGACACTTGACCTGCTTTCGCAGGAGCTGGAACCTGATTCTGATTTAAAAATTTTTGAAGTGTGAAAGGATTTTCATTTGTAAATATTAAGGCACACGATCCTACAATATGAGGAATAAACTTCTTAATCTCTTTATTAGATTTATTAGCAATGTTAACAAACGCCAATGATTTTAAGGTATTCTTCGCAACTTTTATAACTGCTTGAACATCTCCTGCCCTCATTGAAGATCGAATATCTTGAAGTGCTTTGGAACTTATCCCACTTAGATCAGCGAGAGCAATAACTGAATATTTGGTTGCAAGATCAACTATTGTATTTATCTGATCAGCTTTTTTATTATTCAATTTTTTTTCTTCGACTAATACAGCTGCCATCATGGCCACCAATAAAATTATCCTTGTTCAGTTGGATCTCGCCATTCGATATTTCACGAGATAATTATTTGACATCTAGGCGGTTATTTTATAGTATTAATAAGTTAGGCTATGACAAGAGAATCAAAATACTTAGTGTTTTAAAACATATAGAACTTTGTAAGCCCGAAATAAGGAAAAACGATCAAATTCTGCTAGATGGAAATTAAAAGAGAGAATCAGAAGCTTCCTCTTCTTCACTCGCTTGGATCAGTTTCACTGAATCTGCATGTAAAACAATAGGAATTGTAACACTGCTTGTTAGTAAATCGACTGTAATTTCCTCTCTTGCAGTATAAATAGATGAAATTTTAGCTCTACTTCCTTTAAAAGGTCCATCTATAATTTCAACAATATCTCCTTTTTTGAGGCCTTCGATAACTGGAGTTGGTGCTAATTGATTTTCTAATTCAGAGACAGGAACTCTCCCCACCTGTTTCCCTATGTAATGAGCGGACTCAACGACACTTGTAATATCTTGAACATCACCTTCAATAAAAATGTAACCATCTATCTCTGTAACTAAAACAGCTTTTATGTCCAAGCTATTCAAATCTGCACGACTTGCTATTGCTTCAGCCACATTGAACTCCTGTCCTTTCTTAACTTTGAAACAATAAATCCCGATTTTCTCAAACAATATTTTCACAGTTCCAAGTCCCATTGAGTGATTTTTAGTAATTTAAAGCTGTTTATTTAGGACAGCATAAATTACAATTCGAATAATATAGGCAATAAGACCCAATATAGCCATCCCAGCAACCGTAATCTTTATTACAAGAAAAACTTCAGATCTATCTGGTTTTTTAGCTAATCTTAAGATTCTCATAGCTTTCTTATAGAAACTAGCTGTTCCCATTCTACTACTATCAATTGACATTTTTATCACATCGATTAGTGAGTACTATCAGTAAGTACTAGTTGTGGTTTTATTGTTAAAGCCATTAATTCTTGAAGAAGAAGTTTAAAGGCATATGAAATTGCAATTTTATAAATTCCAGTATCAGTATTCCCACAAATACTACAAAGAGTTTGGTCCTTCTTACGATCCCATGTAGCAATTAAACCACAATGTTCACAGATAAAAATTTCAGTTTTATCAGATTCTTCAAGTAATCTTTCCTTGAGGAGGAGAGCTGCTCCATGTCCAATTAAACAATCCCGTTCCATCTCGCCAAATCGTAATCCACCTTCTCTAGCGCGACCTTCTGTTGGTTGACGAGTTAAAATTTGAATGGGACCTCTTGCACGAGCATGAATTTTGTCTGCAACAAGATGATGAAGTTTTTGATAATATGTTGGACCAATGAAGATCCTTGCGGGGAGCATGTTACCTGTAATTCCATCATACATTACAGATTCCGCATAAGGATGAAATCCGAGTTTTCTTAATTGAGTTGCAATGTCTTCAGGGTCTGGAGACTCAAATAAAGTAGCATCGATTTGTTTCCCATCATAACATGCTACAATAGCGCTCATACATTCAATAATCTGACCTACCGTCATTCTACTAGGAATTGCATGAGGATTCACAATTAAATCAGGGACAATCCCTTCTTCAGTAAATGGCATATCAGCTTGAGAAACAATATGGCCAATTATCCCTTTTTGACCATGACGAGAAGCAAATTTGTCTCCTAACTCTGGAACACGCTGATCTCTTACTTTAATTTTAACCAAAGTGCTCCCCTCAGATGTCTCAGTTAATATAACTGAATCAACAATTCCTTTTTCACCGTGTCTGATAGCGATGCTAGTCTCACGACGTTGTGGGGTGGTAGAATCTAAAGAGTCAAATTCAATATATTCCTCAAGAAATCTAGGTCTTGATGTTCGACCAACTAAAATGTCACCACCACCAACTTCAATCTCTGGTTCAATGATACCATCAACTTCACTTAGGTGTCTATAGACTTCTTTAGCACGATAACCCCGAACACCTTTTTGAGGAATCTCAAATCGATCTTCTTGACCTCCGAGATACTTTTTTTCCTCTCCTACATATGATCTAAAAAAGTGGCTTCGTGCTAACCCACGTTCAATACTTGCTCTATTTAAGATTAAAGCATCTTCAATATTATATCCTTGAAAGCTGAGAATACATACAATGAAGTTTTGTCCAGCAGGTCGATCATTGAAACCAATAACATCCATTGCTTTGCTACCCACAAGAGGAATTTGTGGTGCCTGTAAAATATGGGCTCTTCTATCGGTTCGAAAGTAAAAATTAGATGCATAAAGCCCCAGGGCCTGTTTAGTCATACCTGCTTCATAAGTATTACGAGGAGATTGATTATGTTCTGCATATGGAATTATGGAAGCGCAAATACCTAAAATTGCAGAAGGAGAGATTTCTAAATGTGTATGATTTGGTTTGATGCCCTCAAAATTCATTGCTATATATGAATTCTCTTCCTCCTCTGCATCTAGAAATTCTATTACCCCTTCTGATAATAAATCAGAGAACTTCATATCTCCTTTCTGAAGTTTTTCAACATGATACACTTTTAGGCGAGGAATAGGAAGTTCTTCATTCTCCATTTGATCAAGTATTATTAAAGGACGTCGGACACGTCCTTCATCAGTATTAATAGATATAATTCGATTTTCTTCAAAATAAGCAAAATTAATTTCCGAAACAAGCTTTGAAGCCCTCCTAGCCTCTCTTAATAGATTAAAAGTTTCATGAGGCTCACGTGTTGTGGCAATTAGATTACCATTCAAGAGTATTTGCGTTCCTTGATGATCAATTGATTCAGTCACTGGGATTACGTTACAATATTGAAAAATAAATTCGTTTACAGGTTCTTCAGGTGAACCAATCGAAATATAAGCCTGCATGGCAAGATTTTTTACTAATCCACAATTCGGTCCTTCAGGTGTTTCATTAGGACAAATTTTTCCCCAGTGAGTAGCATGAAGATCACGAGCTTCAAAATGGGCTTGACTACGGATTAATGGACTAATTACACGGCGTAGATGACTGTATGTGGACATATAATTTGTTCTGTCTAACAGTTGAGAGACTCCAGCTTTTCCCCCGACCCAATTTCCTGTAGCAAGGGCATGTCTAATTCTTTCCGTAATAACATCTGCTCTCATGGCAACGCGAAGGTTTGGAAGTTTACCTCGTCGAGCACCTTTTTCTAACTGATATTTGATATCACGATATAATGAATGAAAAGCAACACGAAAGAGACTGGTAAGCATTTCACCAGCAAGTTTCAGACGTTTATTTGCATAATGATCTTTATCATCTGGGTCTATTCTATTAAGATTCAGCTCTATAACTTTGAGGGCCATCTGAGCTAGGTAGAGGGCTTTGTGGCGTCTAAAATCTTCCGATTTTCCCACATGTGGTAATAAATAGTTGTCTAGTACTTGTTTGGCTCTTAAAATACGATACTGACGAGTTTGACCAACCGCGACACGCTTCCCTATAAAATCTAATGCTTCTTCTTGATCAACTATTTCTGCTGCTTCACGAAGAGTTGGTAATAATTCCTGTATTAGTTCCGGATCATTTGTCACTAAACTGGCAATATTACGATCGATAGTTACTCCAAGTGCTTTTATTAACACTGCTAGAGGCAAGGGACGGGGAACACTGAAAAAATTTACTAATAACCGTCCATCTTTTCTTCTCTGAACAGAAACTAGAGATCGAAATCCTGCAACGGTACTAAAAACTTTAGCTACAGCTGTTGTAGAAGACCCCTTTCGACCTTCATCAACTAATACTCGATTTGAAACTAAGTACTCTTGAGTAACAATCACACGTTCAGAACCATTCACAATGAAATAACCACCAGGATCCTCTGGATCTTCTCCTAAACGAGTGAGTTCATCCACCGACATGTTTGATAATAAACACGTTTTGGACTTAAGCATAATAGGAAGTCTTCCAATATATGCTGAGACTACTTCTTCTTCTCTTTCAATTCCTGCATCAACATAAACTGGTCTCATTTTAAGATTTAAGGGGGCAGAATATATTAGATTACGAATTCTAGCTTCCATTGGATAAATGGTTCGTTCTGACCCATCAGCTTCTCTAACTGAGGGTTCTCCAACCTCAATCCCCTCAAGTTTGACATAAAATCCTTCAATGTCAGGTTCTATTTTCGGTCGTTCTTGAACGATTTCATTCAACCTTTTCTCTACAAACTCATTAAATGAATGAAGATGTTGTCTAACTAATCCAAACTCATTGTACATGGATTTTAATACTTGCCATTTATCATCGTTAGAAATTTTGTCCAATATAAATACCCCTTATATCAATACATAATTAATTGCCAATCAAAAGCTAAAAGCTTATCAGAAAACCTAAATCTATGATCAAATTGAAGTAGATAATATTTAATAATCGTAATCATGAACACGTGTTGAGAAAGCAATGTAAATTGGAGAGTGATAATTAACCTAAATTATTAATGTCTGGAGGTTACTAGGAAGGCTATATTAACGTAATTAGTCAGAATTTATATCTAATACTACGTGGGATACGTTAACATAGAATCAGTCTATTGAGTTAATATTAATATTTCATCTTACACGATTTAAAATAAAATAAAAAATATCAGTTAGAATAAAATGACGACATAAGAATATTTTTTCGTTTAAGAAGAAAAAAAAATTCATGTAAAATCACTTAATATCATAGTAGAGTAACAATCCAGAACAAATCAGCAACAAGGGAATATATATGACTATACTAGTCAACTATGTTAGTGTAATGGTTTTTATCGGATTATTATTAAACATACCACTTCTAATTATTATCCTAAAGAAAAATTTGTTGTCACAATGGGATGGAGTAATTACAGGAGCTTTAATTATACTTTTAATCTTTTTATTTTCACCGATGTTATGGCTAGGAATGATATTCTTTTTTTTTACATCATCTTTCTTATCAAAATGGAAAATTAAAGAAAAAAAACCTACTAATGTTGAATTCGCAAAAGGATCCCAACGTGATGCGGTTCAGGTCCTATCAAACAGTCTTCCAGCAATATTATTTGGATCATTATATTTTTTAAGTGAAATAGTGCCAATATTATCAGCTAATATGTTACCACCTATTGTTATTGTTTCTCCATGGATGATTGCATCATTCACGGCAATAGCAACACATAATGCAGATACTTGGATGACAGAAATTGGTATTACAGTGAAAAGATACCCACGACTAATAACAAATCTTAAGAAAAAAGTTCAACATGGTACAAGTGGTGGGATTACTCCAGAAGGCACAATTGCTGGAGTGATAGGAAGCTTTTCATTAGCAGCTATCTATTTCTTAGGAATAATCATTACTAAAACTAGTTTGATAAGTTCCACCTTTGAAGTTATTATTCTAATTACTATTGGAGGAGTATTAGGAGGCTTGATTGATTCTTTGGAAGGAGCAACAATTCAAGGAATTTATTATTGTGAAAAATGTCAAAAGGAGACAGAGTCAAAAATACATAGATGTGGAAACACATCGAAATTTCATCGGGGTTATTTTTTGATAAGTAATGATTTTGTGAATTTAAGTTCAGCATTAATATCAGGGATAATAATAAGCTTAATCTATAGTTTATTCTTTGTACCATTTGACTTAATCTAAGCTACTCATAAATATCAAATGGTCTCTTTCGGAGTATATACTGAACTGCTTCTATACATTTATTTACGCGGTCCTGAATATTAGAAGCTCCAAAAGTCTTTGTTTTAAACATTGTATCAATCATAATCCCCAGAGCTATCTGGAAATCAAATGTTGAACCTTCAGGATAAAAATCTATTAAACTTAATTGATTTTGATTAATTGCATAATCATAACCTCGGCAAAGTATTTCAAGATCTGCGATTGTTCGGTCAAAGGACTCTGATAAATAGTAATCATTATAAGCAAATTTGGAAAAAAATGTTCCGATATCTTCGGCACGATCAACATTACCCTCCGAATCAACATAGGCAGGATCAATTAGAAAAACTTCTGTACGATCGATTTTAGTATCTCCTATATTTGAGCTTGGTCTTTCAGATTCTTTGAACATAATATTTCCAGGGTGAAAATCACCAAAACAATTAGCTCCTGCTTCACTAGTACCTACCCGATTTAAATCATCTTTAAATAAGGAAAATAGTTCATTTTTATCTCCTGGAGGAATATTTAATCCATCAGTAACCCCAGTTATTAGATGAAGATAGCGATCAACCATAACTTTATTTCTAGAAATACCATGAATATATGGAAGAGCTAAACCAGAAAGAAATAATTTCTGAGGTTGGTCTAATTTACTATCTAGATATTCATGTGTATCAACGAGTCCTTGATATATAAGAAGAGAATTTTGATGAGAGAAGTATAATAATCGTGGGGTATGGATTTTAAAATTATTCTTTAAAATATCAGTAAGCCAAACAGCTCCATTGCCTTCCTTTGCTGCAGATTCGGGGTTATTTAAGAATTTAAACGCCAAAACGACTTCATAAGATTGATTTTTTGTAGATTCAACATTTACAGTCATTAATTGGAGCTCTCCTCGTCTTCCCAACCTTTTACCAAATACTAATCCTGTAATTTTATCAATAGACTGAAAATTTCCTATTTTTTCTTGCAAAATTTCTTCAAGATGTCGCATAAAAAATTTAGATAAAACATTGATCAATTCAATCTTAAGCTGTTCATGAGCGAGAATATCAGATGTCAAATAAATTAGTCTCCAGAAATTATGCTAATTAGTGTTATCAGAGAGGATTTTTAAACAAATATGACTTTTTATTACTTCACCACTTTGTTATCAGAAAAATTCCTTTCAGGAAAGCAAATTAATTTCAATCTGAATGTATTAATAAATTGAATTTAAAAAAATGATGTTATTAATAAAATCTGAACCCTAAAAAGAACTAAAATTAATCATAAGAGTCCAAAAAAAAGATTTCTATCTTTTTAACTGAATTATTTTCCTTCACATGGATCCTCTAATTACTCAGAGAGAAGATCTAGATGAAAATTTGTAAATTACTAACTGGAAAACCTTATAAAAAGTGATGAATAAATCTAATTTGGTGAGCTAAGATGACCAGCTGGGATCATTTTGTTATTTTCTCCTATTCTACATACTCAGCCAGCTAGTCTAGGAGCACCTATATTCTTACTTAGTTCTTTTCTTTTTTGTTATCTCAAGGTAGACTCACCTAATTACTCTCAATATTTTTATAATTTGATTAAATCGGTGACTCAATGCTGGAAATTAACAAATGAAAATTACTATATCATTGATACTTATTTAAAGAGAAAAAGAGGTCATTTCAATGGGATTTAAGCCAAAGATGACGAAAAAAAGGTGGAAAGCAAGTAATGAGAGAGAAATCATCCAGTTCTGGGAAGATAATGAAACATATAAGTATATCCAGAACCCTCAACTTTCAAATTATATCTTAGACACTCCTCCTCCCTATGTGTCAGGACGAGCACATTTAGGATTCGCAGTTCATTATGCACAAATCGATATGATAGCTAGATATAAAAGAATGAAAGGATTTAATGTGATTTTTCCTGCATGTGCGGATCGTAATGGCCTTCCAGTAGAAGTGAAAGTAGAACAAAAATTAGGAAAATCTATGCATGAAATGGATCGTGAGGATTTTCTTAGAATTTGTAAGAAAGAACTTGATAAAGCTGAAGAAAACACCCTCCAAGTAATGAAATGGATGGGATTATCATGCAACACATTTTATGGATCACCCGAGATTTTTTATCAGACAGATTCATCCAAATATCGCTATAATACTCAAAAAACCTTTATAAAGGCGTGGTATGATGGATTAATAATTCGGGATACACGTCCGAATAATTGGTGTATTGAATGTGGTACTACTATAGCTGATGCTGAAATTGAATATCGAAATGACGATTCATATCTTCATTACATCCAGTTTCAAGTCAATAATTCATCAAAAAAGATAACTATTGCTACTACTCGTCCTGAACTGATAACAACCTGTGAATTAATAATTTTTCATCCTTCAGACAAGCGGTATGCAAATCTTGAAGGAAAAACTGCAGTTACTCCTATATTTGGGAAAACTGTTCCAATTCATGCTCATAGGGAAGCGATTCCTGAATTTGGTACAGGTATTATGATGATTTGTGCTTATGGAGACAAATCTGATGTGAAAATTCTCCGTGAGTTCGCTATAACAAATCCAAAAACAGTAATTGATTCAAAAGGTCATTTCAATGAAAATGGAGATAAATACACGGGATTATCAATTAATGAAGCACAGAAAACGATCTTAGATGATTTAAAAAATATTAATGTGGTAGAAAAGTCAGAACCCACCTCACGAAGAGTACCGATCTGCTGGCGTTCAAAAACTCCTATTGAAATTATTGCCATGGATGAATATTATCTAAAACAGGTAGAAATAATTCCTGAACTTCAAGAATTAGCTAAACAAATGGAATTTTTTCCTTCTAATAGTAAAATAATCTTAGACAATTGGATTAATTCGATTTCAATGGATTGGGCAATAAGCAGAAGGAGATTTTATGGGACTTCTATTCCAATTTGGTATTGTCCAAAGTGTGGAGAAGCTAATGTTCCTCTTGAAGATCAATTAGACCAATATTATGAGGCATGGAAAGAAGAATGTCCTCTCAAAGAATGTCTAAAATGCAAAGCTTCAATGAAAAAAGCACGTGGTGAGAGTCGCACCTTTGATACTTGGTTTGATTCATCAATTTCAGAGTTAGCTGCATGTAATTATGAAAACTTATTCTTTGAAAGTAAGAATAATCAATTCTTCAAAGATAATTTTCCGTGTTCTATAAGACCTCAAGGAAAAGAAATTGTTCGAACTTGGCTTTATTATACAATTTTAAGATCTTACCATTTGTTTAAACAACCTCCGTTTAAAGAAGTATGGATTTCAGGCTTAATAATGGATCCATATGGAGGTAAAATGTCTAAAAGTTTAGGGAATAGTATCGATCCTTTATTATTTCTACAACCTGAAATACTACCGAAAAATACACCTGAAAGCTTACGTCCAGATAAAAACAGTTGGAAAATAATTGCTGAATTGGAAAAATCCACTAAATTTCTTGGTGAAAAATCTCCTAATCTTTATTATGGCGCAGATAGCGTAAGATTAACATCTTGTATGCAAGGAAGTCATGGATCTGATATTCGTTTTTCCCTTGCTAAGCTTGATGGAAACTCACGGTTTCTTACTAAGCTATGGAATATTGCACGATTTATTTCCTCATTTCCAATGGAAGAGATACCAAAAGACCTTATCCCAACTGATCAATGGATTCTGAAGAGCTTTGACGCATTAATACAGCGTTGTAATGAGGGGTTTGAATTATTAGATTTCTCAATTCCAGCAGAAAATATCTATAACTGGATTTGGAATATTTTCGCACCTCACTATATTGAACTAGTAAAGTCCAGAGCTTATAGCAAGGATCCCACACGACAGGACGAAGCAAGAAGTGCACAATATACACTGCATCATATCCTACAAATAACACTAAAATTATTAGCCCCAATTTCACCTTTCATAACAGAAGGTATTTTTCAGGAAATTTACAATCCTAAAGACAGTATTCATTTAGAAAGAATACCAGAATCAACCCATAAACAGATTAAGGAAGATCCTAGGACAGATGAAATATTAAAAATAGACTCTTTCATTTGGAAAGCTAAAAAAGAAAGAAAATTCTCATTAAAAGATCCTATCAAAGAGCTTTTCCTGAATGATGTGTTAGAGGAATTTATCCCAGATTTACGAGAAATGCATAATATTAAAAAAATTACTATTGGAAAACCCTCAAATCCTTCAGATTATATTCAAAATGAAGATTATTATTTAAAATTCCCAACCTGAGGAACACTTTTACCCCATATGTAGGAATTGACAATGGCGAAAAAAAGTTCACAATCTACATCAGACGATATTACAAAAATGAGTAGTTTATTATTATCTGGTGCAACCATGCTTGGAGAAATATGTCCAGACTGTAAAGTTCCTCTTTTCAAAAAAAGAAATGACATTTTTTGTCCCAAATGTGAAAGAAAGGCTGTTTATGCACATTCAGATAAGGAGATCAGTGCAATTCAACAAAAATATTCACAAAATGAGTTACAGGAACTCGTACAAGATGTAGTACTGGGAAAAATCAATTACATTACTCAAAAGCTTGCTGGAGAAGAAAATTTTTCTGAAGTTAAACATTTAAGCGAAATACTTGATGGATTAATCACTATATTAATAAAAATAAAGAAAATATAACAAAATATCGGTTTGGTAGCTTTAGGTGGTGCATAACAGTAATGTCAAAGCAACCAGTAGAAATTGATTTGGAATTATTTGAATTGATGTTCCCAGGGAAGATAATTGGGAGAGCTGTGGTCGATGCAGAAGCACGGATAATTGGAGTCATTAGAAATGTACGTATCCAAATTCCTTCTCCCATGATAAGTCTTGTAGTTAAAGGATTAAATACTGAATTTACAGTAAAAGCTGAAAATATAAAAGCTATTGGAAATGTAGTTCAGTTAAACATCACAATTAAACATTCAGAACCCATAGAGGTTAATGATATTGTTAGATTAAGGACGGAAATTCAGGAAGAGATCAATCATTTTTTTGATTTAAACCGAGGAAGATCTGGATAAAACGAAATATATCAAAGAATATTAAATCTAATTTTATTGCTAAATTATGGTTATTATAGTAATTATTACGGAATTAGAGCATTTACCATTTTTAATTTCTAAGAAACTCACACAAAATAATCTTCTTATAAGCCTTGTAAATCTGTGTTTTATTCAGTGAATAACCCTTATTCTCGCTCTTGAGAATTATTTTTTCAAATAATTAAACAATGCTGATTAATAATATCATGGTGAACAATTAAATGCCCGCTTTCTTTGATAGAATTATGAGTGACCTCCGAGATCGCTATAACACAGCAACTTCAACCATTAATAGGGAGATGGTTCTGCTTTATTCGGCTCTCATGATTATAATAATCATAGCATTTCTGGTTAGAATATTTACTATTTTTAGATACGAGATAATTCTTTCTGCTAATGATCCTTACTCTCAATTCCGTGCTGCTCAATATATCGAAGAGAATGGGCTTTTTTCATTTTTTAGTTGGGTCGATACCCAGACATGGTACCCTGAGGGACGTTATTGGGGAATTTCACAGTACATTGGAACTCCAATATCCGCAGTTTTAATACACCAGGTACTCCTCTTTATAGGTATTGAAATACCTTTAGCTACTGTATGCTTCTTTCAACCAGCCATTCTTGGGGCTCTTACCTGTGGTGTAGTCTATTTTTTAGGAAAAGAACTAGGAAATAAGAAGGTAGGATTACTTGCTGCACTTTTTCTTTCTGTATCTGCAGGCCATCTTCAAAGAACTGTTGCAGGATTCTTTGATAATGAGGCACTTGGAATATTGTTTTTAGTGTTAACTTTATACTTCTATGCTCGATCCCTCAGAACTGGTTCAGTATATATAACCGTACTATCTGGAGTGAGTCTGGGAATACTTTCTGGTTCATGGGGGGCCTCTACTTATGTATTTAATCTCCTAGCTCTTCATGCTTTTGTACTTCTCTTAATCAGAAGATATTCAGATAGATTATTTCTCGGATATGGTGGAACTATTCTAATAGGAACTTTTATAAGCACCTTAATCCCAAGAAATGGACCAAAAATTCTATTAACAACCGATAGTTTGATTCCCTTAGGCGTTCTTGGACTTCTTGCTATCTTTGAACTTTATCAATATCTAGGAACATATTATAATTTTTCATCTATCCAAAAGAGAATAAGAACATACTATCCGATCATTGGAGGATTAATAGTCCTAGGAATAGCATATTTATTACTCTCAGGGTCAGCGATTAACTTATCAGATAAATTTGTGACAACTTTGCTTCCTTTCATTCGTGATAGTACACCTATTATGAAATCTGTGAGTGAACATCAGATTGTCTCTTGGGCTTCATTTTTCAGAAATATTGGAATTCTAGTATTTTTCCTCCCTTTATCAGTCTACTATCTGTATACAAAGCCAACAGAAAGAAACTTATTACTTCTTTTATTTGGATTGACTTCAATATACTTTGCAGGCTCGATGGTCCGACTTGCTTTAATATTAGCCCCTGCCACCGCACTCTTAGCAGCTAAAGCAATCGATCAAACACTCCTCCCATTTGTATTAGCTTTTCAAGAGCGCTTCGCGCTTAGCAGACGAAAGATGCGATTTACTCAGCCTCTTTCGAATCAACATACAGCAATTGCATTTATTTTTATGGGAATATTCCTCTTCTTTGGAGTTTTCACAGCTACAGATCAGGCTATTAAATCTACTTCACCTCCCTCAATCCTAACTGTAGTTCCATCTGGACAAACCTTGATCATCGGAAACGATTGGCTAGAAGCTATCGGATGGCTTGATTACCATACTGGGAGTAGGGATGTGGTAGCTTCATGGTGGGATTATGGCTACTGGATAAGCGGAACATCAAATACGATAATTTTAGTTGATAATGCAACGATAAATAAGACGAAAATAGCTAATATAGGATGTATGTTTGTAACTAATCCACGGGAATCTCTGAAAATTGCAAAAATCTATGATGTAACCTATATTGTCCTTCTTGTCTCTGATGGGTATGGTGCAGTTGGTTTAGACTCTGATCTCGGAAAAGTTCCATGGTTTGTAAAAATAGGGGAAGATGGGGGAAATATTATTCAGATTGATCAAAATGATTATCTAGAATATGATTCACGAGGACAATACATTACTGGTTATGTTGATAAATTCTACGAATCAGTTTTTTGGTCCCTCTTTACAGCTGAAGCGACAGATGAAGCCTATAGTCGTATTACGCAATATGGACCAATAAAGGAAAATGCACCTACATCAAAAGGTTTTGCATCAGAATGGGCTGATTACGCTAACTACTACGAACTTGCTTATACTACACAGCATAACTGGGTCTATATCTGGAAAATTAACTGGGATATTATTCCTCCAGGAGCAATCGCACCCTAAACCTTTTCAAAGTCTTTTGCTTGTTGAGAGAGATAAATTCTAAATTCCTTTTATCTTTTTTATTATAACATTGTCTATTGGCTGGTTTAAACTATTCATTCAATGCTGATTTGTTAATCCATTATTCAGGATTTAAACTGGATGGATAAATTTATCAGACAACTTTTAAAATCTATGTTCTGGACAGGATGAATCACAGATCTGTTATCAAGAGAAAACAAGATTATTTACTAAGTCATTATTCGGAAAACTATTTAATTTTAAGAAATTATTACAATTTCAAGATGTTTAACAATTTTAATCTTCAAGTCCCTTGTTTTTGACTGATTACTCGTCCAATTTAGTCACGAGGGGATGATTCCTAATTATTGTTACTTATAGCTTGACCCACACCTATTTCTAAAGGAACTGAGAATAAGAGCCTTTTTAAAGGTATTAGGAGAGAGGGAGAAATATTATTGAGAATAAACTTTTATCGGATAAAATCAATAATGGAAAAATCCAAAATCCTTCATTTATTTCTGAAATATAATTTTAACATTACAGAGGAAGCGTTACAATATCTAGAAACGATTTCTGTTTCAGAAAAAGCCCTCAATATAATATTATCTGATCTTCCCCCTGAACTACCAGTCGTTGATTTATCCATCCTAAAAACGCATCTGATTGCCGAATCTTCTCCAGAAACACCCATTTCTCAGCCTAATAGAGATGAATCTATACAAAAACACGAAACTAAACCAGTGGATGTTACTGATAGCTTTATTCCGAAATTAAATAAAATTCCAGTCAAAGCACAGATTAAAATCAAGCAAGATATTCCTGAAAGACTCTCTAAAAAGCCTGATTCAAATGTATATCAAACTATGTTTCAAGATAGATATAAAAAATTAAGAGCAATAATAGAAGAAAGAATTGATAAAAAAAAGATACTTTCGCGAGACATTCCAGCAGATAAACGTAACCAATTGAAAGAAGGTATTATAATAGGGATGGTAGAAGATACAGGAGTCCTAAGCACAAACCGATTTGTCATTCAATTGGAAGACTCTGAATATCCATTCCATACACGTTGTGTAATGGTAGAAGACAGCCCTTCATTTCCCAATTATAGATCTATCCTCAGAGATGCAGTAGTAGGGATCTCAGGAGTCTTACCGAAGAACTACAAGGAAGGCCCATTAACTGCTTTTTGGGGAAAAGATATAATTAGGCCAGGATTTGAAACCCATAGTTCTAGTTCTTCAAATTCAAAACAAAGAGTTCTAATTGTCTCTGATATCCATTATGGTTCAAAAACCTTTTCTAAAGGTACGTTTACTAGATTTATCAGACTCTTAACCTTGGAGAATATTAGACCCGCTCTCCAGGACATGATGGAAAATGTTTCAACAATAATAATAGCTGGAGATTTAGTAGAAGGTGTGGGAAAATATCCAACTCAAAAAAAAGATTTATCAATCCTTTCAATTGAAGAACAATATCATCAATTAGCACAAGAATTTGAAAAACTTCCACCTCATTATGACATAATTGTGATACCAGGAGAGCATGATGCAACACAAATAGGGCTCCCTCAACCTGCAATCAATAAAAAATTTTCTTCCCCATTATTAAAACTACCCCAGATCCGAAGTCATGGTAATCCGTTACGGATTACGATTGAAGACGTAAACTTTTTATTAATGCACGGACAAGGATTGGATAATCTCTTTCAAAATCATTTGAAATTAAACCCAAGAGAAGTACAGGAAGGAATCCAAAATCTCTTAGAATATCGACATTTGGGAATGGAATATGGAACATTCTATCCCCTGGTACCATACCCTGAAGACTATTTAGTAATAGAACAAGTACCTGAAATCGTGGTTTCTGGGCATTTTCATCGAGCATCCTATAATGAATATAAAGGAGTTAAAGTAATAACTACAGGATCATTTCAAAAAAACCAAGCGTCCTCAAAATTAGATACATCGTTAGGTATCTTTTACCTTGTAGACCTAGAGAATGGAAACGTATCCCAGATTGATCTTAATACAATAGATTAAACAAAATTTAAACTGATAAATTTCCGGCAATCATCTTATCCTGTTTTAAGATGGAATGAATTAAGGATTTAGGAACACTGAAGCGAATTTCTTTAGTTCGACCATGGCGTCCCCGAGAGACAACACGAGCACTAATAATACCCAGAGCATCTAATTCATTAATAAGATCACCCACACGCCGCTGAGTTAAGGAATCTTTCCCAGTATCTCTACACAAGCGGCTATATTCCTCATAAACATCTCCTGTGGATACTGTTTCAGTTTCATCGACATTGGTCTCAAGAAGGAAAATGGCAAGAATAACCATCTTTGATTGTAAGGGTAAAGTACTGACTACTTCTGTAATAGTATTCCGTTCAATGGCTCCTTGTGCTTTTTTAACATGAGTTTGACGTATCCGATCTACTCCTTCACGCTCAGCAATATCAGCAGAAACCCGTAATAGATCTATAGCACGACGTGCATCCCCATGTTCCTGAGCTGCAATGGCAGCTATCATATTAATGACACCTGATTCTAATGATTGATCCTTAAAAGCAAGATGAGAACGTTCAACTAAGATATCTGTAATTTCAGGAGCTTCATAAGGTTTAAAGACAATTTCCTCTTCCGAAAGTGAAGATAAGACACGAGGATCCAAATATTCTTTGAATTTCAAGTCGTTAGAAATCCCAATAAGACTGACTTTAGCACGAGTCATTTCAGAATTAATACGAGTCAAATTATATAAAGTTTCATTACCCGACTTTTTCACCAAACTATCAATTTCATCCAGAACAACAATAAAAAAAGAATCACGTTGGTCCAAACCCATTCGAAACCGAGAGAAAACTTCATCAGTAGCTAAACCCGTAAAAGGAACATCAATCCCTAAAGTGGAACATAGATCGGCAAATACACGATAATTTGTATCAACAGAGTTACAATTAAGATATGCGACCTCTATTTTGTGTCCATGCTGAGAAGCTTTCTTACTTAAAGTATTAAGTACATGTTTGGACACTGCAGTTTTCCCAGTGCCAGTCTTACCAAAACAAAGGATATTACTGGGCTTTCCACCACGTAACACGGAAGCAAGAATATAACCAAGCTGCTTAATTTGATCAGTACGATGGGGCAGATTTTCAGGAACAAATGAACTATCTAGGACATCACGCTGTTTAAACAACTTAGGGGACTTAAGATAGCCCTCGAAGATTTCATCTAAAGTAAGATCGGATGTTTCATCATAATGATTCAATGATAGACCCCACAAAGGATTAGTGACTTGTAATGCACAAAGAAAGACAAGGGGTACATGCTAAATTGTGCAGTAGATGTACCAGTTCTTCGACTCGGCAAATTTAAACCAACGTGTTATCATGGTATTACATGTCCTAAAATGTAATTTTATGCCCAAATTCTATTCAATCTAGACATTAAAGGTCAGAAATGTTTCTAACTTAGACATCTTTTGATAATCTTTACATAAAAGAAAAATTATGGACACTTTGAATATATTTTCATTAGTACTCTAGTTTTATAATATATCTTCTTGTTTTTGCTTACGGTTTTTAGTCGTACAAAGGTATGAGGTTAAAGTTCTATTCTTTAATCGTTTTAGTGAAATTTATCTATATCAGGTGAGTAAAGGACTCTGAAAAATTTGTTAGTCATTGACTGTAAAAACCCGATCAGACATTTGGGGGTCTTTTTGTTCCCTTTTTAATTTATGTAAAATACTTATCCGATCTTTCAATTTATCTAAAGAATAATTTTTATGGAATCTCTGATCAAGATGTATTAATTTAGTCCAAGCATCGTCTGGCCTTTTCCCAAGATACTTCCACTTATATTTTCCACGCTGTTTTAATTGAGAATTACGTGAAATATACGTCACTAACCAAAAATAAGGACCATGGAGAAACCCTTCAGCACATCTACAGGTCGACTTTCCGCATTTTTGCCATTTAATGATCAATGATGCCATAATCAAGTTTGAAATTTTGAAGAGAAAAATCTTACCATATGTCAATGATTGGAATAATGAATGTCAAAGTGGTTTGAATCTAAGTTCTACTGAGATTATCCTCAGCATTAATGGTGTTAAAAATACCTTCTAGATGCTTGTCATTGAAGCATCAGATTTTAGTCTGAATATACCTTTACAATAATAATACTATATATTTTTTGATAAAAAGTATCAAATTTTGGAGGCAATAACGAACCAGATTTTCGTCATGATCCATTTACTATAGATAATAATGAATCTCCCCAAGCTGTATTTGAAGCAGTTGAATTTGATGACTGAATGGTAAAATTCAATGTTATAACTATCGATTGGCCAAAGAATGAAACAAGAGTAATACCCCTTATCAGTCGGAACTTTTTTGGTCCGTGGACAGATATTTCTATGAGTAATTACACCTCAAAATTATTTTTTCATGAAGAACGTGCATTCAATTACCAATTACGAAAAGTTTAGTACTTTATAACAGCTGTAGATTCAGCAAATAATTCCTATATTCCTTCTCCAGATCAATAAAAAAAATTGAACAAACAAAGAAAGTTGAACAAACCGTATATTTTCTTATTACTTTTTCTTCTATTAATAAAGATATGAAATAATAATATCCAAAAGTATAGAACCTCTAAAAAGGGCTTCCCAAGCATAAGAAAAATCTATTTAAAAATTTCCTAAAACTATCTATTTCCGAATTGTTAAGTAAATTTTAAATAGATTGAATGATGATTTGATACTTATTCATGGGAATAAATAACCTTTTACAGAACTCAATGTTGTAGTGTCCATTAATATATATTCTGCTTTTTTAATTTCATAATTTTTTGCTCTAATTGGGTGATTTGTTTATTTATACCAGTTTCTTCTAAAAATTGTTCCGTAGAATCGTTTGATTGAAAAAAATCCTGAAGGTTGGGTTTTGATTGAATTGTATTTCCATTTTTAACTCGCTTCAGTATAAAAATCCCTGTACCTGTTCCAACGCTTGATACCAAAGCTAATATAAACCACGTTTTTGTCCCCTCACCTTTATTTGTAGGTTCATCTCTATTCCCCACTTCTTTTTCATATATGTTATCTGTTGAATTAGAAAATTGTTGTAAGGCAGCATCAATGACCTTTACAGTCACAGTGTCAATAACTAAATTACTTGATGTATCTGTCACAGCAATTGTATAGTTGTATATTCCAATTGTTAATCCATCGATAATTATAATAATGGGTGTGACAGATAACCAGGACCCAGTTTCAACTTTTGTTCCATTTTGATAAATTGTATAAATATTAGGATTAGTATCAGTAGCAGTCCAATAGATAGCATGTCCTATTGTCCCTTCTTCATATGTAATATCCATAGGACTCGTTAAAAATGGAATCATAGAAGTGATAACTGTCACTATCACTGTATCCTTTGCTAAATTGCCAGATAGATCAGCAACTACTAATGTATAATTGTATGATCCAACAGGTAAGCCATCGACATTGATAGTAATAGGTGAATCAGATAGCCATGATCCTGTGTCGACTATTAATCCATCCTTATGAAGAGTATAAGTATTAGGATCAGCATCGGTGGCAATCCAACTGATTTTATGCCCAATTGTCCCTTCCTCATAAGTGATATCAACAAGATCCACGAGATAGGGAATCACTGTATTAACAACGGTCACCAGGACTGTATCCATAGCTGAATTACCAAATAAATCAGAAATTACAAGAGTAAAGTAATATTTACCAATCGTTAATCCATCTATACTTATAACAATCGGTGATTTAGAGGCCCATGTCCCGATGTCGACGAGTGTCCCATTCTTATAAATAGTATATGCAGAAGGATTGGTATCAGCAGCCATCCAACCGATTGTATGTCCTATAGTACCTTCAGAATATTGAAAATTCTCAGGAATGATTATGAAAATAGGGAGTGTGTTATCTACGACAATAACTGTAATTATGTGGGAAATAGGGTTTCTCATTTCATCAAAAACTGTACAATTGAAAATGTATGTACCAATTGTAAGGCCATCAATATTCAAGGTGATTGGAATGCCTGAATACCATAAATTACCTGAAATTTTAGACTCATTTCGTGTGATAAGGTATGACCCTGGATGAGGATCTACTGCGATCCAGTTGAGAGTATATCCTGTAGTTCCTTCAGTATAGGTAAAATTACTGGGAGTGAAAGTGAATTCGGGTGGTTTGTCATCAAGAATAACACCCAACCAATCAATAGTATTCCATGCAAGTATCTCGTTATCACTATCATAAAAATTGAGATTTCCATCGCTATCTGCATCATATGCATTGTCCCATAGATTAGTATCTCCAATGACACATATTTTACCCGCACTAGCGGATCCACCTTCTAGAATGCTCATTAAATTTATAGAAGAGGCAATTGTGCCATTTTTCCATGTACTCGTTCCATCACTATCGCTCATAATGATAGGTGTTATCTCAATAGGATTACTAACGAGTCCATCGGCAGAATACATCTCAATACGTGAAATACCAAGTGTGATCGAATGAGATTGGAGGTTTAAATCTTCAAAAGCTATCCATGTTGTTTTACCTGGTATGATATGATCATCAGAATCATTTAGGAGGTCATTTGAAAAGTCAAGACCGAACCTAGCTATTATAGTATCCATTTGATAACCATGAACTCCCCAATCTGTTACCACTAATAAACTTCCACCTTCCTTTACCCATTTTTCGATTGAATCAAGTTCGGATACCGTGTAGGCATTCTGAGAACACACTATAACTAATATATCTGCTTCGCTTAATACTGATGAGTCAATGATGGTATTGGGATCAATTGTTTCCACGTTATATCCTCCAACTATTAATAAATTAGCAAATTCAGAATATCCACCATCTACGTCATAGGAAGGATTAGATCCTATACTATAGGCTGGTAAATGAGCTTCATCAAAAAGGATCTTTCTCCCATTGGGTTCTCCCCCTAAGTCGACTTTCACTGATATTTCATCATGATTGTTAAAGATTAATGTCTCCTCTTTTACTGGAACAATATAAGCTGTAACATTATAAATTCCTTTTTCTGTTGGTGTCCATGTATAGCTGAGTGTTTTAACTGCTCCTACTTTAAAGTTAGGGTAGGAATGATTCTTTTTCAAGATATTGTTAATCCAAAGCTGGAGTTCTATATTTGTTTCATCAAATGATCCATGATTGCTTGCTGTAACATTGATTATAGTTGTTTCATTTGATTGAAGAAAGGAAGGTGCTTCTAAGGTTATAGCTGTATCATGATGATCCCGATTTTGTTGGTCATTTGTAAAAAGAATCGCTAAATCATTGGTTGTGGTAGTGATTCCATCGTATATGTTGAAAAACCTTGGATCTAATCCAAAATTTAGACCAATAGTGTAGCTAATAATAGTGGAAATGTAATCATACTGAAAAAGAATGTCTCCATTTTCATAGAAAATGACTTCAAAGTTCCCTGCTAATTTCGAATTTGTGTAACGGATATCATGGTATTCAATCACTGCTCTGTTCGGGTTTGCTAGTGTTAAAAAATACACTTCACTACCTTCGTGATGGCCTGCTAAAAGATCATCCCAAAATAGAGCAACTGCATAATAATGCTTAGGATTAATCGATGGAAAACTAGGATTCCCCCAATCTGATGGATTAGTATTATTAAATGAAAGCCAACCATTACTACTTACATAAACTTTTGAAAAATATTGATCATAAAATTGAAAAGGAAATGGAAAATCAACAGTTGTAGTTCTGTCGTTCTCTAAAGGGAGTTTTATACCATTTGTGGCATCAATCCAGCTATAAGCAGCTCCTACTTCCATTTCATAATTGTAGACATCTATTGCACGGATGAATTTTGTTAAAACATTATTCGAGGTTTCTTCGTTTGGTATAGGAATTATATAAGCTGTAATATTATGTTTTCCAGTTATTACAGGGGTAAAACTGTATTGGAGAATTTTTGAAGTTTGACTTTGGACTTCAGGGTAAATTTGACTATCAACTAAGAAATTATTGATCCAGAGCTGTAATTCGACATTCGTCTCATTACTTTGTCCACGATTGCAGACTGATGCATTGATTAAGCTAGTTCTATTTGATAAAAGAATCTTAGGAAGTTCTAATCCTATATAAAGATCATGCATTGGAGGTGGATGAACTGATTTGTTAGCGTTTAGACGTCCATATCCGTAATACTGATCCCAGTTAGGTTCTCCTAAATCATCGGTTTTATAACGCAAATGTGATCTAATCTGTTCTGCATTCCACATTGGAAACTCTGAAAGAATCAACGCACAAACCCCAGAAACATGAGGAGCGGCCATTGAAGTTCCGCTATAACTAGCGTAGCTCCCCATTTCTACTGGAATTGTAGAATAAATATTTACTCCAGGAGCAGATAGTTCTATAGTAGATCCATAATTACTAAAAGATGCTAATTCATCATTGATATCTGTTGCACTCACGGAAATAACTTCAGGAAAAGATGAAGGGTAATGATCAGCTGTAGATGCACTATTTCCAGCTGCTGCAACAATTATAACATCATGTGCAGCTGCATAGGCAATAGCATCTTTTAAAATCGTGGAAAAACTACTACCTCCCCAACTGTTAGAAAGAATGGCTGCCCCTTGATCAACCGCATGGATTATAGCATTTGCTGCGTCAAAATCACTACCAGAACCATCAGCATTAAGAAATTTTTCAGCCATTATTTGAACATCTGCAATACCTGCGATCCCTATGTTATTGTTAATTGTTGCCGCTATAGTTCCCGCGCAATGAGTTCCATGAGAATGGTCATCCATAGGATCATCATCATCATTCACCCAGTCATAACCAAGAGGTACGTACTGAAAACTTAGATCTGGATGAGTATAATCAATTCCAGTATCAATTACAGCAACAAGGACTTCTGAAGGATTACCCATCTGAATATCCCAAGCAAGAGCAGCCTGAATTTTTTGGGGTCCCCATTGAGAGGACCAGTTTGGATCATTTGGAGTGAGGTCGATCGAATATGCTAAACTAGGTTCTAAATAACGAACTTCTTCTAAAGAGGCCCATTGATTATAAAAACTCTTCAATGATAAAACAGGAACACTTACAACTAATGCATCTAACTTTTCAACTTTCTTTTTTACTTCTTCATAAGAAAATTTTAAATTAGCAAAATAATTTTCATTTTGACAAATTGTAGGATTGAGGCCTATAATCATATCTATAGTTCCATTTGTAATTTTAATGTCAGAATTAGCTGAAATGACAGTTCTTTTTTTCATATTGATTAGTGTGGTCAGATCTGTGCTTTCACTGATCTTTTCCCAAGTTGTGAAATAAGTCTCCATTAGTAAAGAATTACCCAGATTATTAAGAGCATTCTCATCTCTATTTTCTTCATCAATGAATTCAAAATCAGAAAGTAATTTTACTGAAGAAACATCACATGTAGAGAAATCGGTTGAAAAAACTTGAAAAAGTCCTATATGAACTAGTATTATTAGAAATCCCAATAATAAACCAATTCTGATTGAGTAAACGACTCTTTTCTTGAGGTTATTTTTATGCAACATCATGTTTTGAAGAAAATTAATTTCTATTCAACACCGATATTTTTCCTTTTAGACCAACAAGACAAGTTATTTAAAGTAAAAGATTATTTAAAAGTCTTTCCAAATGAATTAAAGGAAATTTTAGCTTTTATTCAAAGAATTATTTCAATTCTTTCACCGACAAAACAATTGGATTATTCAGAAAAAATAAAAAGAGAACTTAGTATGATAGAAATTTGTGTAAACACATTGAAAACATGGTTGAGAGATTTTGACGATTTATCTAAAAGAATAACAAAAATCCGACATAACTCACAATTTCTGAAAATATGTCACAAAACCATTGTGATAATACAAATTAAATTAAAAAATGAAAGTTTTATTGAAAAATCATATTTTTGCGTCATGAAAAATAAAAGAGAATTTTATGTGAATTCTCTTCTCATAACATTGATCTAGGATAACTCTGATATGAATTCAAGCTAAAAAATCCTAGATTAAACTTCAATTAACCATAATTAATTAAGTCACCTGAGGACATGTAAAAAACCCATACCCCTTTAAAATTTGTTATAGTGAAAAAGAATTGTGGAGTAAACTTATGAAGAGTCCTTAAACTGCTTCATAAGAACGCAAATAAAGGGGAAGAACAATTGAGAAATTTTGACGAATTATTTAGAAATCCCTATAAAATCCGACAAAACATACCCCCTTGTAACGAATAAACCTTACCTAAAAAATTTTACTTGGTTTTATATAATCACATCATAAAAAGTTGTAGGGCGGCCAATACGACTTTTCTTCTCTGAATATTGAAGTAATAAACCTTTCAAAATTAATCGTTGCAAGCTATCATAGATTGAACTTCGTGGAACACCAGTTAATTCGACCAATTCAGGACGAGAGAGCGGCCCATAAGCCTTCAAAATCTCAAACAGAACATGATCTAATTTCTGTATTGATGATGTTCGCTCTTGAACTAGCGTAGAATTCTGTTTGTTCGATGTTGAATGCAGTAATAAGATTTTAAGAAGTAGAGAATCATAGCTTATGTTTAAAGAAGCAAATTTTTCTAGGGATTCTCTCTGAACCAAGGAAATAATGTCCGATATGGGTGTTGTTTCAGGTAGCCCAAGAAGTCCACGAATACTAGTGATTTCTATATATAGTTGGTTTAATTGGGGGAAATTTCTAAAAGGAAGGTTTAATGCCTTACGAATCTCCTCTAATTTTTGATAGAAGTAATAATGTTGCTTAATTGGATATAATGAGGGAATTTCTAATTCTTTTTGCATCTTTTTAAGGAAATTCCATGTTCTAATAACTATCTCCTCTGAATTATTACCTTTTATGCTTAATAGTCTACGTAGATCTTTTAATTCATTTAATTCTTCTACTTCAGAGTAATAGGATTCATTATAGGTCATTAATTTACACCTGTAGAAAGTCATCAAAATAAGATCTCTGCAAACATTTTATTAGTTCATATAAAGAGGGTATTTTTCATACATAAACAATGTCTGCTTTCTCCAATTGAAACAAGATTTGTAAATGGATATATTATGGAAGAAATCTTATAGCTTAATACCTTTTCAAACTTAAGTAAATAACACCACACAGGTCATAGGAAATATGAATACAATATAAATTTGTACATTATCGATTTATGACATAAAATAAACATTTTTGGCAATAACATATTTCCCTAAAGAAATCATCTACAAAACGTAGAATTTATCTAGAGAGTTTCTCCGTATATTAAAAATATCTACCTTACTTAATATTAGAATCAGTGTTCACTTCCAGCTTAATAGGATTTCAATTCAGACTTCTCTGGAAAAATAAGCACTAATAATTTTAAGTTTAACAAAGGCTAGAATTGTTAGAACTATTATTTTATGATAGGACCGAAATTTAGTCCACAAAAATTTTAATATCTAGTCTTATCGTAGTTTTCGATGCATACTTATACAGACACTTTTTATGTATGATGGGAACACTTATATATGATGAAAAGCCTATAAAATGCTTGTTTAGAAACATTGTTAACAAAGTAAGCTAACAAAACATTTCTAATCACTGAATTCCCGATTCAGTATAAGCTTAAGTTAACCTTTTTAATAAATATTATCGAAAATTTCGAAATAGATGAGGCATATAAGGCAAGTCAAGGGGATAGCAAACTTTCGGTGGAGACTCCGTTTTTAAACATCTAAACAGATCAATAAATAAAGGAGTGTTAAGATTTTATGAATAAAAACAAAACTGCAACTTTGTTCCTAGCAGGAATTACGATATTAGCTGTTATTAGTATAGCAGCAGATGTATGGATGTTAGAAACAAAGAAACAAATTTGGCTTGAAGTTAGGGATGTTCCGTTTCTTATATCAGATGTCGATTATGGAAATCCTCAAATCTACAAGAGCAGACCACAGAGTTTAGTTAACTTTACTATGGAAAATGAGGATGAAGTTAAGAAATTTATGGCTACTATTGAGCTAAATTTCTTTTGGTTCAACCCTGGACAAACAGCATGGCCTGGGGCTACATCTGCAGAACGTGCTTCAAATCTCGAAGTTTCGATGAATGCTTCTGCATATACTAATGGTGTTTGGGATGCAGTAAATCAAACTAAATTATTCAGTATACCTCAAAATAATGATACAAGAATATTAACAAGTGTGAATCCTCCAAGAATAGATAATGACACGGATTTGATGGTATTCCCAACGGCAGCAACAGATTTTAAAATAAGGATTGAGATCTACCTATATGTTAAGGGTATTTCTACTGGTCAAATTCTGGTAGAAATTCTTTTCACAGGGTATGAGGTAGTTTAAGCTTCTTTAAGCTTATCTCCTCTCCTTCATCTTATTTGAACTTCAAATAAGAATAACCTTGGGAATCAAAAATTGAAATATTAATCTCAAGGTTTAATGATCTTTAGGGTATAATCCTATGTCAATCATCTAATTAAATTTCTGGTTGTATTTAAAAAAATGAATCAAAATCGGGTAAATAAGATAGTTGTATTTTTTCTAACAATTACCTTATTTCTTGGCTCTATTTTCGCGTTAGCGGTTATAAGCGAACAATGGATTCTTGCTGAACCGTTAACCGTTGAGGTAGAGATTATAACATCATTAGATGATGTGACTCCCCCTACAGTCATAGCAGATCTAGATCCAATTGATGTGGAAGACGATAAAGGTGTATTTAAAGTTTCTTTCACAGTAACTGATGATACCGATCCTCATCCAGATGTTACCGCGATTCTCCAGATCTACTTGCCAGCCAATTGGCAGATAGATTGGGAGATTGATCTGAAAGATGATTCTAAAACCAAAATAGAAGCTGATTATGATGACGAAGAAATTGAAATTAAAGATCCAGATTCAGATAAGATTTTGAATGATCTTACAACTTTGGGGGGATTTGTTGTAGATAATGGTCAGCTTCTGAAGATCAAGTTGGAAGATGATGAAATCAAAATAGAACTATTAGAAGAAAATAACGATAATAAAGTTAATGGGAAAATAGAACTAAAAGATTTTAATGAAGACCCTTTAACAATGATTTCTGATTTACTTAAAGTAACAGCTGTGGATGAAGCTGGGAATGTTGGCTTTGATACTGCAACTCCGTTGTTTAATGAAGATGATGTCACTACTACACCAACACAGGTTTCATCTGATACGGAACCACATCCCACTACTGTCCCAACAGGGACTTCATCTGATACAGAACCACATCCAACTTCTGGGTGGGAACTGATTCCAAGTTTAATAATTTTAACGATGAGTGTCTTAATATTTAAAAAAGGAATAAAACGAAACAATAAATACCCTCCCTCTTGTAAATAGGAGTATATACAAATGAAATTAACACTGAAAAAAAGTGTTTTAGTGGTCCTAGGAGCTATGTTAATGACAACTATAATGTTATCTGATTTAGCCACTCATATGTACCAGAGTCCATTGACTCCCATTAGTTTTAGCACACTTGATTTAAATACATTTGATATTGATATTGAACCCCAGTGGCCCCCAGGACTAAAACCAGATGAGTTTTATCTATATCAATTGCGTTGGTACACGATACTGATTAACATTAAAGGAGATGCCGATGGACTTTCTATGAAGCTTGTACTTAATTTCTCTGCTAAAAACCCAGGCCAATCCAATGTGTATAAGGACATGCCACTAAATAGTATAGAGGTCTTGTTATCTGAGTACCCAAATAATCCTGCTCAAGAGCCAAGTAACATTATTTTAATACAAAAAATAAGCTCTTACGCTTATCTCAACGGAAATTCAAGTGCATATTGGTGGAATTATCCAAACGAGGTGACTTTGTATTACAATTTAACATTTAGAGTTCATCCAACATTTCCCAAAAACAAGGTATTAGAGATCGACACTGGTATTTATAGTGACACTAGCTAACCAGTTTAAATTCTTGGATAGTAAAAATTAATCAGAGGCAGTTTATATATTCATTTAGTAAATTTACTAATGATACACTGAAAATCAGAATTATTATTTTAACCAGTTAGGAATCCTGAAGGTTTAAGAAGGAAAATAATAAAGTGTATTATTTTCAATTGATTTAGACATTTCTCTATTCACAAATTTGTCTTAACTAACCGTTTTTTTTGAGATTTCTTGAACAAGATGTAAATTTTTCTTCTGTTCGCATAATTTGTATTTAGGTAACCCCGATTGAATTCTACTATCATTTATTATTGTATATTATAGGAGGATTTACTTAAACAGAATTTTTATTCTATATGATACAATTTTTATTCATTGTAAGTGAGAAATTCATAAAAACTACCTTTTATGTAGATATTATTTTGTGTTCATTCCGTTATAGTTATATACTTACATCTTATAGTAAATATTATCAGGAATTTAATTTCTGTTAACAGGGTATTCAAATCAATCTAATTCTTGTCAAAGAAGGTTTTGTACGTTGGCTCAATCTAACAGGATATTCTGTAGAGAGTAAGCGACCAAAATCGGGAATTCAGTGTTAACAATTTCTTGGGGTATCAATTGGTCGCTACCCCAAATTCCTGATCATTATATATATCAATGGAATAATAGAGTTTTTATGTATCAAATCGTATAAATTAATATCCAGACTTTTAGCTAAAAAATGACCAAGTTCAGTAAATATGTAGCTAAAAAGTGAAATGCCTTGAGATAGGAATGCAGTGTAATTCTTTCCTCTAAATCGCATATATTTTCCTAGAAAGAAAAAATGAGTACCTCCGATTAATCCTAGTTGAGGAATATAAGGATACGGTAGAAATCCCATCTCAATTTTTTAATTATTATTCTTCTACTCAACATCCTCCTTTTATCAGCAGTATTGAATAATAGAAAAATAAATTATCTTACCATATGAATGTTCATTGTAAAATCTTATAATAGACCTTGGGACGTCCTCGTTCAGTTCGTTCTTCAGAAAATCGCACCACATACCCCTTAAGAATAAGACGAAGAAGACTGTCATAAAGTGTGGATCGAGGAACTCCTGTTAAATGAACTAACTTCGATCGTGTTAAAGGCCCCTCAGAACGGAGAATTTCAACAAGATGACGATCTAATTCATGGACAATGTCGGAATAATCGTCAGAAATTGAATGTTCTGCATCAGGGGGTACTGTAGTATTCTTTCCCGATATCTTCATAAATTGGTTCATACTACCACCTAAAAAATCATTTGAGATGTATAAAGCTATTAAAAATAAAAGATCAGAGAATATGAGGATAATATATTGAAATCATACAAAATTAGATTGGAGATGAGTAAACATTATTATGGCTCTAAATCATACTTAGTGTTGAAAAAGAAGTAATAAACTATACAAACTTGGCTAAATTAGAACTTTAGGTATATCATTCTCCATTTGAGGATTAATCCGATATTCAATTGGATCTCCGTCCTGTTTTTCAACCAAACCCTCTTCAGTAAGACGATTCAAATTAGTTTGAACAGTAGAAATACTAATATCGTCATCAACATAATGACGATAGAGCTCTTCTACTTCACGAGCTGTTAGATAGTTGGGATTAGCTCTATTTCGAACAATACTCAAAATTTTCTCTTTTTTTGTCTTCAGGTCATTTAAACTGAGAATAGTAAGTGATTCAATTTCCTGAGAAGTGACTCCTGTGTTTTCATTCTTAATTAAAAGTGACTCCATTAGATCCTCAATTTGCTTTTGTTGATCACGAGTTAATTGAAGGTAAGCTTCAACAACAGTATGGAGTGGACCTAGCCTAATTTTTTTATCAAATGCAATAGTGATTTTATCACTGCCTGCTGTTACTTTAGGTCCAGTTTCACGCATTTTAATTCCCTAATAATTGGTTTTCTAAGTTTTCTGAGAGAATTTCAATATTTTATTTCAGGATGATTCACATGATTGCTTAACACATTCACACTAATAAACTTTAATCAATACCCCTGTAATATCTAAAACATGTCATAATGGTTTTATGTAAATTGTGAATGACCTTTCACAAGTAAAACCAATATTTTTATTTACCTTGTGAACTAGATTTGTCGGCTGTATCTCATAAATGCTTTGATTATAAACACTTATTTTATGATTATTTGTGAAAATCATGTTGTTAAAGTTTGTTTATATAAATGTGTTTTTCCAATGGAAATCAAGGGGTTAGAATATAGAAAGTGAAAGAATATTAAATAGTAGAAAAACTATAAATAAAGAATTTTATCAATTTATAGAGGAAAAATTACCAACAAAATTTAAATTATATTTTTTAGAAAGACAGCTGCCTAGATTTTTTATAGAAATTATGTTTTAACCTCAACTGCCGGTGAAAGAATTTCGAAGAATTCAATAGATCTTAGCTATCGAAAGGAATTCTATGATTCACAGGATTTTATGAATGTGAATTGAGTTGTAAAAAACATCTCCTTTTATGCAATAGGTTTTTCATTAATTTTTATTCGTCTCTTTCAGTTAAAAATTAACCAATCAAAGTTTGAACTCAAAGTAATACTGAAAATCTTAAATATAACCTGACCTTAATGACTCTTAAGAGAAAAAAAGGCATTAGTGGATATTTATGACCCAATCTATACAAGAAACAGATATCTTAGAGAAGGAAAATGAAAAAGAATTTGCCTTTGAACTAGTTAATCAAACTGATAAACATGTCCTTGATGTTTTATCCAAAATCGAACCTGCAACACGAACAGATATTTGTAAGAAAACAGGAATAGCACGAACGACAATTTATGATGCATTAACACGCCTTATTCTTTATAAAAGAGTCGTTAAATATTCTGTTCCTGGAAAATCGAAAGGACGCCCCAAAGTTTTTTACCGAATAAGTTAAAATGATAGAAAAAATTTAATCTCTTTTTTTGTCACCTTATTTAATAAGATTCGGTAGGAGATTTTTTTATTTTTTGCGTACATATTATCTAGGTATATGGGCCCTTACCCCTTCATTTCCTTTGGAACATTAGGATATTATGAACACCAATCTTTTTATCTTATTTTGGTTAGTTAGTTCGACAAAATATTAATTTTTTATATAGGTACTACCTCGTTGATTCTTTCTTAAAAACTTGATAATACCTATGTAATTTCAAAAAGAAAGAAAATGTAATAAAAGATTTTATTGTATTATCTGACTATATAATATAATATGGTAAGACAATAAATATTTATTAAAAGGAGGTTTCCAGTAGAAATTTTGGTGTGTCGGGGACAAACCATAATATGAATATCTTACCATATGATAATGATATATTAAATGGAGCAAAAACAGATCAAAACTTCAAATCAAGGTGAATATCATCGTAATCAACATAGCACATAGAGGTGGAGCAGGTTTAGCTCCTGAAAACACTTTAACTTGTTTTAAAATTGGTTCTCAGTATGCAGATATGATTGAATTTGATATTCAACCTTCCCAAGATCGTCATATCTTAGTTTTTCATGATCGCCAAGGAATTGAACGAACCTCAAATGGATCTGGTAAGATCAATGACCTTCCCTATTCCTACCTTCGATCCTTGGATGTTGGTTCCTGGTTTCATCCTAAATTTACAGATGAACGAATACCCACATTATATGATACTATTGAGACATTAACCAAAATATCTACCACTATTCAGTTTAATATTGAACTAAAATACTTAGATTCATCTGATTGGTTCGAAAAAACTATTTTAGAGGTTATTGACCATTTTAAAATTGAAGAAAGAACGTTTATTGCTGCGAGGTATTTAGAAAACATTTCTAGATTCCAAGAGATTAATCCGAAAATACAATGTATATTATTACAGAAAGAACGACAATGGAATGATTATTTAGAAATTGTAAACAATCTAGGTTTAAAAACCGTCCAAATTCGTCAAACAGCTCTTAAACCCGAATTTTTTGAAAAATGTCAGGATCAGGGGATCAAAGTATTTTATTTTTATGCAGATACTATTCCAGAAATGAAAAAAGCCATTGATTTAGGAGTTGCTGGAATTTTAACCAACTTCCCTAACAGACTTCGAGAACTCCAAGAAATAATTTCTTAAACGATAATTTAAGACTTTGAAATATTAATTACTTAAGGAAATTTGCTGCAATTAAGGAATACATGGTTGATAATGGTTCTAAACAATCTAATGGAACATATTCATTCTTTTGGTGTGCAACTTCTTGATGAGGTCCTAAATGAAGACAGGGGATATGTCCTTCACCTGCGAAAATATTGGCATCTGTAATTCCTGTAGTATATTCATATAGAGGAGCTTTTCCCATCACTTTACGATAAACGTTCTCAAATACCTGAAAAATAGTATGATTTTGGTCATCTATATATGCTTCATAGCGTGGAGGTTTTATATTTACAGTTACTTCAGCAGAAAGATTTAATGAATGAATTAAAGTCTCCATATCATTTATGGCTGATTCAACCGTTTCTCCAGGAACTAATAATCGATTAACTTCCATACGAGCAAATGCAGGAACAGTCACGGAATATATTTCATATCCTCCTTCTATTTTTAATGTAGAAAAATTGCCTCTGCCAAATTTTACATGATCTCGAAAATGGAGTTTGTTTAGGTTTACTAAAATTTTTCCCAATTCTTCAATTGCATTTATACCTAAATGTGGTCGAAATGCATGCGCTGCTTTCCCCTTCACAATAATTTCATAGAGGATTTTTCCTGTGATTCCGAGAGGAATTGGCTTTAATTCATCTCCAGAATAGGGCTCCCCCAATACTATCGCGTCTACTTTTCCATGCTCTGATGCAAGCATCGCTTTAGCTCCTTTTCCAAATCCTTCTTCATCAACTACACCAGAGAATGAAAGTTCTCCATTAAATGAATGTTCAGATTCAACGAAAGCTCGTAACATATTTAGTGCACATGCAATACCTGTTTTCATATCACAGACGCCTAAACCAAATAATTTACCATTTTTTATTACAGGATTAAATGGATCAGTTTCCCATCCATCTACAACCGGTATTGTGTCAGTATGACCATTAAAATTAAGTTTGTAACCGACATTTTTTCCGATTAGTTTTGAATAAACATTTGGTCTGCCTCTTTCTACCTCAACAAGTAGACACTTTAATCCTAAAGCTTCTAGCTCATTCCTAAGGAATTCACCCAGCTCACCCTCATTTCCAACAATTGAATTAATGCTAATCATATTTTTAAGAAGTTTCAAGGTGTAATTAAAATCGAGTTTCTTAAGCATTTCTTCCGTCATTTCAATCTCAATTAGACGAAAAAAGTTTTCTTTAAAAAGCTATATACTAAATATCCTGGAATTCGGAATAATATTTCAGATAATCCCTTAAAATAATCAAATTTCTTCTCTTCTTCTTCTTTGACATTTTAACAAAATATTCAGAGAGATATTTCTAGAATTACCATGGAGATCTTAAAATCTTCATTAAAGCTCGTGGAACCTCATTATAATTCCGAACAACTACGTTTTTGCCACCACCAAGTCGAGCGAGATCTTTGCAGACTCTTTCACCCCATTTTTTTCCTCCTGGAAGATTTATTACATGTAATTTTTCGAATTGTTTACATAGATATCGTGGATCATCTCCTTTATTGTATGCTCCATCGGTCAATAAAATTGCCCATTTGAATCGAGTTTTTAAGCCCTTTAGCTGTAATGCACCCATTTTAAGAGCGTCTTCAATGTTAGTATATCCGACAGCTTCGAGATCAAGGATTTTATCCATGATATCATCAATTTTGACATCATCGTTAATTCCTTTGATTAGAAAAGCCTTTGTATTAAATGCAATTACCCCAAATTTATCATTTCGCATGGAATAGGCCATTACTGCAGATGATAGTGCAGCATTGATATTTCTTTCACCCATCATAGAACCACTAGCGTCGAGAATCAGAACGCCATTCTTTTTCCTTTCACGGCGTTCAATTCCAACAATGTCGCTACTTCGTAGCGTAGGAATTCCAGTTGGATAACGTTCTAGAATCTGATCCATAGTAGCCTCAAGATCAAAATCTGCGTCAGGTTGATATTCTCCTCTAACAGGAAGATCTCCTCGCAATCCCTCTGAAGCAACTCTCAGTGACATTTTTAAAATTGATGTCCGTGTTAATCTTTTTAGAATTTTTCGTCGTTTTGCATCAATTACTCCACGCATGACAAAAAAGAGTTTTGGAGTGTATATTCCTCCAGAACCAGCAACTCTTCCAAGTGAGACTAAGCGTTCTGGGTTCAATATATTGGAAACTGCGTATTTATTAATTTTAGCGAGGGACATTAGTGCAGGGAGGTTCTCATGTTCAATAGCTGATTCCGTTAGCCGTTCTACGCTTGCTAAGTCTAGTTTATCCAGCTTTGGAAGGGTATCTCCAGCTGCAATGGCTGCTTCAGCAAGATCCTCCAGATTAAGTCTGCCGAATAATCGAATATTTTTCTTGTATTCCCGGTGAGATTCCCGGGAACTACTTATAAAAAACGGTCTTCTTCCCCTGATAGCACGGCTTCAACTATCTCATGAATGATGTCTTCAATGGGTCGTTCTACCCCATCTTCAAGTTCAATTTTTGTTGCTAGAGTCATAATAGCCATCTCAGAAACTGTTTCTAAGTTCATACTTGACACTAGACTTAGAATTTTAGCAAGATCAATAGCTCCTCGGATAGAAGAACCTCGTCGAATATCAGTATGGTTTCTTGTTGCACGAGTAATCTTTACTGCTGTTTCGGCAATTAGATTATCTTCATCTCCAATTTGTGCTTTTTTCTTTACAATATCAAGCTCCTGATCAAATCCTTGGTGGTTTAATTTAATCCACACGAATCTGTCTTTTAAAGCCTCGGAAAGCACAGTAGTTCCAATATAAGACTCTGGATTTTGAGTTGCAACGACTAAAAACCCTTCTTTTGCCTTTACAACTCCTAATTTAGGTAAAATTAATATACCTTCATCCATAGATGGTAATAATACATTCTGGGTTCCTTCAATCAATCGATTCGCTTCATTAATGAATAAAATCGATCCGTTTTTCATCGCAAGAGTTAATGGTCCAGGTACAAAAGCGTCCCATACCCATCCTTTTTCTACAACGAGAGGGGGTTCGAAATGCCCAACAAGCTTGGATTCAGTATATCTCTCATCTCCATCTATCCGAATAAATCCTTGGTCAAAATAAGCAGCAACAGCATGCGCCAAAGTTGTCTTACCTACCCCTACAGGACCTTCAATTATTATATGTTTTCCTGCAGTTTTTCCAAGTATGAGTTTTCGGAGGGTTCGTTCTCGACCTACAACCCCAAATTTCTCTTGAATATCTAAAACAATTTGTTCAATATCCACAAATGTCACCAACAGGTAATAATTAAATAATCATTAATGCTATCAAATGTATTATTCTTAATAACCATTTTAATTAGCATAAACGGATTTCTGGGATAATAATAAATATATTTACAATTGTCCAGCTAATATCTGCAGAAGAACGCCTCCTCCTCATTCTCTATTTATTCTTTTGCCTTCATCTTCATAATCAACTTTCATTCCTACTTTTAATTATGTTAATATTTTACCATTTCTAAAGTGACAAGGATATTTTGATATGTCTAGATTTTTAAAAAATTAATAATACCTTTATAATGTTATCTTCAACCTCCAATAAAATAAACGCCGAGGGTGGGAATTTCAAATAAACAATTACTTCTATTTATTTTTTGAACCCACGAGTGCAAAGCACACCAGATTTCCAGTTTTAAACAAAGACATCTCGAGTCTGGCGCCTTACCGAGCTTGGCTACCTCGGCTTTTACAGTCCTAATTAAATGCGGGGGGTGAGATTTGAACTCACGAACGTCTACACGACCAGGATCTGAACCTGGCTCCTTTGACCTGGCTGGGAAACCCCCGCTTTATTTTTTATTATCCTCGATTGATTTTTCAAAGATTATTAACAATGTAAATTGATTACTGATTAATGATAAAGGAATTATAGCATTGGATAGATAAGGATTTAGATCTTTACCATATAGAAACAATCAGGGGAACATATAAATATCTGCGAATATTAAATAATATTTATCCTGAATCGTTCCTTTCACTTGTTTTCGAGATTAGAAACCAATGAGCCAAACAACAAAAGCTATGAAGCAGTATTTCGAGATCAAGAAGAAATTTCCCGATACCATTGTCTTTTTTCAATTAGGGGATTTTTATGAGACATTTTATGACGATGCAAAACTTGCTTCCAAGGTTTTGGATATCACATTAACTTCACGAAAATCAAGAAAAGATGAAAAAAGAGGGATTCCCCTAGCAGGTATCCCTGTGAAGGCATTAGATTCTTATATTAATAAAATGGTAGAAGAGGGATATAAAGTAGCGATTGTTGATCAGTTAGAAGATGCGAAAAATGTTCCTTCAGGAAAAATTGTGAAGCGAGGAGTAACGCGGGTTATTACTCCTGGAACCTTATTTGAACCTGCTTTATTAAATAATAAAACAAATAACTTCCTCTTAAGCGTGGCTTTTAATGAAAAGAAAGGTAAAATTGGTGTTTCTTTTGTTGATATTTCAACAGGGGAATTTCTTGTTTCTGAATTTTCAGAGAATTGTTTAGATATGTTTCGTGATGAATTTACACGATTTAACCCTTCAGAAATTATAATTCCCGATATTACCACAAAAGGAGATTTGCATAAAGCTATTCTAGAGATTATCTCATCTACTCCTAAAACAATGATTTCTTCCATTAATGAAACACATTTCAATTATGATACTGCACGATCTGCTTTGTTGGATCATTTTGATGTAAGATCATTACAGGGATACGGTTGTGAGTCGATGATTGAGGGAGTAAGAGCAGCTGGTGCTCTTATTATTTACTTATCAATGTTAAAAAAGGAATTTCCAAGTAATATTTCTACTTTGAGGGCAATTTCAAACAGGAATTATCTGACCATCGATTCTACTAGCCAAAGAAACCTTGAGATTGTTGGTAATGCCTTTGATGGTAGCATTCGTGGCAGTCTTTTGTCTGTATTTAGTGATATTAGTACATCGATGGGAGCACGTTTAATCAGAAGGTGGTTATTGCAGCCATTAAGAGATAAAGAAATGATATGCCATCGTTTGGATGCAGTGGGTCAATTTCAATCTAATATTGAATTAGCTAGCGAGATTAAAGATCTACTAGGAAATATAACTGATTTTCAGAGATTAATGACAAAAATAAAATACAATACCGTAAATGCTAAAGATTTGATAGCTCTAAAATTATCATTAACATTTAGCTTGGAGATTAAAAGACTATTACATCATAATCAGGATATAAATTCATATATTTGTAAGAAAATCATTGATTTCGATTCTTCTCCATTAGAAAAAACTCAACAGATCATTGAACTCACAATACTTGATAATCCTTCAAACACTTTAAAAGAAGGTAATCTTATCAGAGGATCCTATAATAAAGAGTTGGAAAATCTTCATAGACTTAAATCCAATCATAAATCGATTTTAAAGGAAATTCGTGAAAAAGAGGAGTCGCGTGTAAATTTTAAGTTTAAAATCGGATTTAATTCTGTTCATGGGTACTACATTGAAGTTACAAAAGCTCAAATCCGTGAGGCTGGAGGAGATGAAGCAATTCCATCAGATTATGTTCGAAGACAAACTCTTGTGAATGCTGAAAGATTTATTACTCCAGAGTTAAAAGATTTTGAGGAGAAGAAACTAAATGTAGATGAACGGATAAATGAATTGGAATATTTTATCTTTTGCGAGCTTAGAGATCAGGTTTCCACTATTATCTCTCAAATCCGTTTCTTTGCTGAATTACTTGCTGAATTGGATGTTATAATCTGTTATACATTCACAGCTATCCGAAATAATTTTATTAAACCAAAATTTGTTGAAGAAAAAGGTATTGAAATCACTGATGGACGACATCCCGTCGTTGAACTGCTTCAAACAGAATCAGGATTTGTACCAAACAGTACTGATCTTAAACAGGGAGAATTTCATATTATAACCGGTCCAAATATGTCGGGAAAGAGTACCTTCATTCGACAAGTAGCAGTTATCATATTAATGGCCCAAGCTGGCTCTTGGGTTCCCGCTAATGCGTGTAGATTGAACATATTTGATAAAATTTTTACTAGAGTTGGAGCATTTGATCGTTTAGCTTTTGGTCAGTCTACTTTCATGTTAGAGATGCTAGAGACAGCACATATTTTAAATAATAGTACTCAGGACTCTTTAGTCATCTTGGATGAAGTAGGAAGGGGTACAAGCACTTATGATGGATTGTCCTTAGCTTGGGCTATTGCTGAACATATTGCTCGAAATATAAAATGTATGACACTATTTGCTACTCATTATCACCAACTCAGTGAATTGGAGAATTTTTCTAAGAGAATAAAGAATTTTCATATGACTGCGATGGAGCGAAATGGAAAATTAATGCTATTATACAAAATAAAAGAGGGATCGACAGATCATTCTTTTGGGATAAGTGTAGCGAAGATGGCGGGGATCCCAAATTCAGTAATATTATCAGCTCAAAAGAAACTATTAAAATTAGAATCATTTTCAACAGAATATAACTCTGAAACTATTACTGACAGAAAAGGGCCTCGACAGTTATCTTTGGTAGAAGCTTTGTCTAATACTACAAAAAAACAAGAAAGACTAAAAAAATTAGAAGATTTGAGGATTGAAATCCTAGCATTTCTGAAGAATTATATCAATATTGATATTAATTTTAAAACTCCTATTGAAGCTTTACAGGATCTTGAAGAGATAATTAAAGATATTAAAAGACTGTATAATGATATTCAGGAGGAATTATGATCTATTGCGAATTCAGGTTTTAGATCCCGTATGTATTAGCAAAATTGCAGCAGGGGAAGTTGTTGAAAGACCAGCTTCAGTAGTGAAAGAACTTCTGGAAAATTCTATTGATGCAGCAGCCACTGAAATTCGTGTAATAATTAAGAATGGAGGGAAGGATTTAATCGAAATTCACGACAATGGTTCTGGAATAATCGCTGAAGATCTTCCTCTCGCTATTAAACGCCATACAACTAGTAAAATTCAAAATGAGGATGATCTCAAAAATATCTTAACCATGGGTTTTCGTGGTGAAGCACTTTATTCAATTGCTTCAGTATCCCGCTTTTCTATTTCTAGTCGTACCTTAAATGAGGATTTAGCAACTGTTGTTTCAACAGAAGGAGATGTAGAAAAATTTACTCTTTCTGAAGAAATAATGCCTTCACCAGGGACAACTATTCGTGTAAGAGATTTATTTTTTAATTTTAACGTCAGAAGGAAATTTATGAAAAAAGCTAGCATTGAAAAAGCCTACATTTACGAAATTGTCACTCAATATGCAATTGCTAATCCTGCAATCTCTTTCCAATTAATTTCTGACGGATTGGTAGAGTTTTATACAATTAAGACTTCCACTCATCTTCCTGCAATAAAAGAGACTCTAGGTTCTGAAATTGCACAATCTATAATTGATATTGGAATAAATCAAAGAAATGATATTTCTATACAGGGGTATATTAGTAAACAAGGCAAATTACGAAGAAATCGAAAATATCAATATTTTTTTCTGAATGGAAGAAGAATAACATCCAATTTACTTCAAGAGGCATTAGAGGAAGGATTTCATAACTATATGATGAAGGGCCAATATCCAATAGCTTTTCTTTTTATTGAGATGCCTCCTGACCAATATGATGTAAATATTCACCCACAAAAACGTGAGGTATTATTTTTTGATGAGCCAATAATACGTAATGTAGTTAGCTCCACTATAGTTCATTGTCTTAAAACACATACTTTTATGCCTCAATTATCCCCTATTTCTGGAATAAAACAAACTAAATTACCACAAACATCACAGTATTCTAATAATACTTCTTCTCTCTCATCTTCAAGATTTATGCTAGAAAAAATTAGTAAATTTAGTGAATTGGATCATTTTTTAGGGGAAGATATCTCTCAAAAGAGACAGGAACCTGATTTAAGAATACTTGGTTCAAGTGTTAAGTATCGTGGTCATCTTGGAAAAGAATTTTTAATTTTAGAAGATATATCAACGAATGACCTCATAATATTGGATTTTCATGCGACATCCGAAAGAATAAATTTAGAAAAAATCACTAAGATGTATAAGACTAAAACAATTCTAATACAAACCCTCTTAGATCCATTCAGGGTGGACTTAACACCTCAACAAAAGGTTATTGTAGCTGACTCGGTTGCAGACTTGTCAAATTTTGGATTTGACCTTAGATTTCCTAAAAATAGTAAATTTATTCTGGAAATTCATGGAATTCCTCAAATATTGACTAATTGTAACCTAAATGACTTTTTTACCGATCTATTTGATAATATTCCGAAAACAGTAGTTCAAGACAAAATAAAGGATATTCTGAATATCATTGCATGTCATTCCGCTTATCGTGCCGGGGAAACTCTATCGTATCGACAGGTTCAGGAACTTTTGAGTGATTTGTTAAAAACTGAGAATCCTAGTGTCTGTGCACACGGTAGGCCAATTACTTTCCGGATCCCTTATCAAGAAATTAGAAAAAATGTTAGGAGGATTTAGTTAACTCAAATTTGGAATTATTATGAATCCCTCTGAATTAAGTGAATATTCATATTGAATAACAAATTTTTCTTTACTAAATAAACTAATGTTTAATGTATTCGGTTTAATCCCTTTTTCAAATAAAAAATGCCAATGAAAATAATAAAGGGTCAAATTTTGAAGGAAAGGTTGAAAATAATTATTGAAAAATCGTGCTTGATTAGTGACAATAACTGGAAAGGCTAATGTTTTCGAGATTGAGCTGATTAAACCCGCAATATACGAGTTTAGATGTATCTCCTCTTTTCGATTTAAGTTAGAATGACGAAAAACGTCATCAATGAATAAAATTGATTCTTCTTCTAAAATTTTAACCTGAAGATCATCTAAGAGAAGAGCTTCTTCTTGAATGGTTTTAGGTTGAAATATAACTAGATTCTTCAAGAGATGTTTAATTGGTTGAAAACGGATGATTGGAAATTCTCCAGTTGGATCGATTAGATAAATTTTACTATTTCTATTTTTAAGCTTTACTTGTATAAGTTGGATTAAAAAAGTAGTTTTAAATGAACCAGGTTGACCATAAAAATGAGCTACTATATTTTTCCAAGTAAATATCTCAGTTAGAGGGTCTTTCATATGATGAATTTCATAAAAAAGATGACATCTTAAATTCTTACTGATTTAATATATTTAAAGAAATTAAGAGAGATCTTTCAAGGATAAATTTGGAAAATGCCCCGAAAATTTAAAATCGCAATTCAAACTCAGGATATGCGATTGTACTATAAACTTATGAAATATTTAAAGGTACCTCGTTTGATTACACGATTTTTTACTCCAGACCAAACTATTCCTATTGAAGATTTCGATTTAATCATCACTACAACCGAATCTATAGAAAATATTGAACCAAATACTAAAATAATTAACTTAAAGTCAGAAGAAATTGAACCAAGCATTGTTCCCAGAATTATTGGTTTAATAGCTCGTAAAAAAGCTTCAATATTTAGAAAATTAATTATAGGGATTGATCCAGGAAAAACAATAGGATTAGCAGCAGTTTGTGATGGGATGTTATTATATGCTACAACAACAAAGATGAATACACTCATAAATAAACTCAAGGATGTAGTGGTCACTTTTCCAAGTGAGGAAATTGTAATTAGAGTTGGAAACCAACCACCTTATGTTTCAAATATAATATTTAATAAGTTATTCTCCTTCTTAGGAAGAGAACCCAATATTACCCTTGAAATTGTTGAAGAGTCATTTACAACATCTAAAAAAGCTAAATTAAAGCAACAGTTAGGAATAAATGAAGGAGCAGCATTTTCTATCGCACAAAGATCTGGAAAGCAATATAATGATATGGTAAGAAGTTTTATTCCTAAAGGGCGTATAAAAGAAATAAAGAATTGGAGTAGACAAATATCTGATAACCGTTTGACTGTTGATTCCCAACTAGCTGAAGCTGTAGCTCTTGGTGATATTACCCTTGATGATGCAATTCTCGAGAAGAAAAAAAAAATAGATAACGATAAAAAGGAAAAACCCGATGAAGGGGATAAATTATGACAAATCAATGTGGAATTTTTGTTGGAAGATTCAATCCTTTTCATAATGGTCATTTAAAAGTAATAAAACAAATTATAGCTGAGAGAGATGAACTTATTGTGGCAATTGGAAGCACTCAAGAATCTCATACTTTACAAAATCCTTTCACAGCAGGGGAGCGGATTTTAATGATTCATCAATCTCTTATTGAAGCCAATCTCCCCCTTTCCAAAATCATTATTACTTTTGTTCCAGACATTCATAGATACTCTATATGGGTAAAACACCTTCAAAGCTATTGTCCTCCATTTACTTATGCTATCACTAATAACCAATTGACAAAAAGGTTATTCTTTGAAGCTGGAGTCACGGTTAAACCTATTGGCCCTTTTAATCGATCCGTATTAAATGGAACGAAAATACGTCAATTAATGTTTGAAGGTAATCAATGGAAGGAATTTGTTCCACCTGCTGCCACCAAAATTATTGAATCGATCGATGGGGTCAGTAGAATCCGTTCAATCTCCAATTCAAAAATTAATTGCTGATAAGTGATGTTTAATGACTTCTTTTAATCCTTTCCGTGAAATAATCCCAATTCCTGAAGCTGAAAAATTATTTCAGATGTCCCATACTGCAGTAATGAAAACATCCGTAAGAGGAACATCCGAAAATGTTCCTCCTCTCCTTAGAATGAGACGAAAAGAAGCTACCCGAATTGAACTTCTTTCAAAAGAGTTGAGATCTCGATTATTTCGTATTGTTGAAGAATTTCCTCGGCTAGATTCGGAAACTATAAATGCATATTATGTTGAAATTTTGGACTTGAGTTATAATATTAATGAACTAAAAAAAACCTTAGGATCTATTACTGGAACAGCAGAAGTAGTATGGAAAATAAAACGTGAACACTTAGGAAATGCTTGGAGGGCTGATTCCGTTATTGACGCAAAATTTATTCGAAGATCTGCATTCGGACGAATGAAATCAGTTATTATGCAACTTAATGAGAGACTGCAATTTCTAGAAAGAGTACGCCAAGAAATGCGTTTATTACCAGGAATTGATTTAAATCAACCAATATTTTGTATAGCTGGATATCCTAATGTTGGAAAGAGTTCTTTAGTTAATACAATAACTGATGCAACTCCAGAAATTGGGGTTTATCCCTTTACTACAAAGGAAGTAACGCTAGGACATCTTAAAATTCCAATTTTCGGATCTAAAGATGCAATTAAACCTTTGACTAATATAGTACTACAGATTGTTGATACGCCAGGAATTTTGGATCGCCCACTCACAGAGCGAAACCAAATTGAGCTCCGAGCTCTTGCAGCAATTAAAACTCTAGCTACAGCAATTGTCTTTATCTTTGATTTTTCCCAGTATGAAGCTCTTCAAGCACAAATAAATCTTTTAAATCAAATAATAGATGAATTTAGTCATGTTCCATTACTTTTGATTGGAAGCAAATCAGATCTCCTCACAGAAGAGCAACATGCAGATTTTTCCCAGTTTTGGAAAAAGAATTTTCCTCAAAAAGAAATTAAACTTCTATCCATGAGAGATAAAGAAACCATAATTGATATATTCATAAATTTTTTTCATTCCAATGAAACTAAAATAGTAAAAGTCATGACTCAAAGAGCAGAACCTTGGATTGACTCTAAATGAACAATTATGCCTTTCTCTTAGCATATCTTCCATCATTAGAATACAGTGGTTTTAGTAAACAATTCCATGATTCAACAAATATTTTAACAATAGTCTATAGGGCCTTCAAGGAATCTCGCTTAATTAATTCTATAAATGATTCAACTTTAAAGATTGCCAGCAGAACAGATCGAGGAGTTGGAGCTTTAAAACAAGTCTTTTCTCTTTATTGTCCTAATATTCCCATTTTAACTGAGATTAATTCATATCTCCCAGAAGATATTTGTATCCTTGGGATGAGAGAAGTTTCTTCAGCTTTTAATCCAAGATATAATGCTACTTCTAGAACATATTCCTATTTTCTCATAATGGAAAACTTTAATCTGGAAGAATCTCAAAAAGCTCTTCAATATCTTCAAGGTACTCACGATTTTAAATTTTATGCTAAAGAAGACTTAAAAAATCCAATTAAAACCATAAGAACGCTTAAAAAGATTGAAATAGTATCTCATGGGGCTAATACCTTTCAAATTAGAGTAGAAGCCAGATCTTTTTTATGGCATCAAGTAAGGAGAATTGTTGGACATTTAATTGATATATCAGAAGGTCGGTATAATTCTGATCATACTTTGAATTTATTAAATAAAACAGTTGATTGGCCAAGGCCTCCTCTTGCCCCTTCCACAGGATTAATACTTGAAGATATTTCTTATCCTGAATTATCCTTTAAAATTGACCAAAAATCTCTTAATAACTTTCTTAATACTATTAAGGCTAACCTAATCAAGTTTAAAAGAATCGAGCAAGTAAATTTATTTTTCTATGCTAATATAGACCAAAAGACTAAATCATAGAATCTATTTTCTTTCGTTATTTTTTGATGATAGGTTTATTTCTCTTCTCCGTAATTTGGAGATAATATGGTCCAAGAATAGTATACAATGTTGCAATAAATAGGACCCCGGCTAGGGTTATTAATGATGGAATGAAGAAAAAGATAATCACTACTATACCAGCGATAATAATAAATGTGGTATCAGATGTCATTTTACGCTTTGGAGTTGGATAGGGAATACGTAAAACCATTAGAATCGCTGCTGCAACCGTAATAAATGTTAATAATTCACCAGAAGGCCAAAAAATCCAATTTAATTCTCTAAATCGTGCCAGAACCGCGCTAGAACCGACTAATAATGCAGCTGCTGGTGAGGGGAAGCCTTCGAAATAAATTTTTGTAGGATAAAAAGTAAAACGAACTAATCTTGCCCATCCTGCTAGAGAATAGAAAATAGCAATTAAAAGAGTAAACGAATTAGAAAGTGCAGGGTCTTTATTAAAAACAAGTGGAGCATTAATTAGTAAAATTCCAGGAAGAACAGCAAAAGTCAGTATATCACAAACTGAATCCGCATAGAGCCCAATTGTGGATTCAGAATCAGCTATTTTAGCAATCTTTCCATCTAAGAAATCAAAGATAGCACCAAGAATTATTAATTGGACTGGAGCAAATGGTGCTGTTTGTGAAAATTTTGAATCCAGAGCTAAACTAATACCTAATATGCCACATAATCCATTAAATACAGTAAAGCTTAATGCAATAAAAAAAAATTTATTCATCCTTTTCATAAATATTTTTCCTTGATCACATTATTTTAATTTTCAAGCTTCTTAGCTATTCTTGTAACTCCAGCAATAGTTTTACTTCCTTTATGGATAAGCACTTGAAATTTTTCAGGAGGATAAAACAGATCAACTTCACTTCCATAATGAATGATACCTAAACGTTGGCCTTGTATAACCTGTGATTGTACAGGATGAAAAATGGTACATTTTCGAGCAATCATTCCAGCAATCTGAGTTACCCTTATTTTTCCATAAGTACTATCTATCTCAATATTTTGTCTTTGATTTTCTTTGGTTCCATGTGGAAGGAAGGAAAAGAATGGCCAATGCTTTCCTTTTTCCTCTTCTATGCTTGTAATCACCCCAGAAACAGGTACACGAGTTACATGAACACTTAAAAGGGACATCCTAATACGTACAATCCCATTTGTTGAGTCTACTTCATATATAACTCCGTCAGCAGGAGAAAATAGATAGAAATCCTCAGGAATGATTTTTCGGCTTGGATCTCTATAAAAAAACAAATGAAATATCAAAATTGCCAAAATTATTGGGATTAAAAGCAAAAGAGTTGAATATACCAGTCCATAGAATAAGAATAATGGGATTATTGTGAGAAGTGCAAGAGTTCCCTTTTCATGACCTTTTGCTAGTTGAAACATTTGAGTTATCCCATAATATACTAATCCGGTTTATATTTAAGTAAATTTTAAACAATCATCAATAAGTCCTTGAAATCCCATACTAGGATCCGAAATTTCGGTAATTTTACTAATATGCATGTTTGGTTTCAATATATATCACTTTCTTTAAGAAGAATTCAGTTCGATTTTCTAGAAGGCTTGAAATAACTAACCTTTTTTATTTTCGGTTTCATAACATCTATACATGTCCCCTAATGGCATTTTAATCATTAATAATTTCCCCAAAAGAACCTTTAAAATATGAATAAACCAAAATATCGTGCGTAATGAAAATACTCTAAAAATGGAGTCAAGATAATTATGATTATAGATGAACAGAATCTTTCATCTGAGGAAATAATTCAGCTCGCATCCTTATTTAAAGCAAAAAAACGTAAATCTGAGCTTGAAGTTAAGCTTGAGAAATTAAAATTGAGAGCTATGATTGAAGAGCTTGATCTAACCCCAGAAATCGATCATATAAGCCAAGAATTAGAAAGTATTGAAGAAAAAACAGATAATGAAGATGAGAAACCACCTGGTTTATTACTACTTATACAGGAGAAAGAAAGAGTAGCTATTAACCTTCAAAAGCTTCACGAAAAACGAGATAAGATTCAAGATCATGTTTATAACTCACTAAAAGAAGAATATATGAATGAAGACAAATCAATCCAAATAAAATTAGAAAAAATTAGATCACATTTTCATTCAATAATTAATGAGTTAATAGATCAGAAAAACGCATTGAATCGAAAACTAGAGGAATTAAACCTCCGTCAAAAGATTGAAGAGCTTCCAGATGAAGTTTATAGTCAAAAATTATCTGAATTAAACTCTGAAGCAGATCATTCAGCAGAACTTATCGAAGCAGCTACCTACTTACTTTCTTTGGTGGAAAAATCGTGACTACAGAATTTATAGATAGAAAAAATGAAGCAAACAAATTAGTAGGCGAAGATAGAGTTAAGAAGTATCTTATCAATGGGATAATTGAACGTTGGGTTGTAGTGGGAAATGAAAGAAATTATTTAGTAATACTTAATCCTTTGTGGTGTCGCTGTTACGATTTTCAAAATGAAGTATTAAATGATAGAATTACTCAATGCAAGCATAATTTAGCAGTTCTAATTGCCCAAAGAGAAATGAAATATGATACTTTCGAAGTAGATAAAGAGGAGTATGATTTTATCCGCGAAGAATTGATATTATAATAAAAAAAACTTATATGAAAAATGAGTTATTCAATAGTGGCACAAAGCTTCTTAAAAAGCTTTATAAGTTCTGTTTTAACTTCGTTCATCACTAATTTTTTCTTATTATTATAACCAGCAGCTCCATCATGACCTCCCCCTGTTCCTCCATAATATGAGACTAAAACTGGAATAATATCCTTACCTAAAGAAATCCCTGTTTTTAAGATGAAATGGGTTGAAGCTCGAAGGCTAATTCGAGTTTCATACTTCCGTATTGAGATAACAACTGCTACATCGCCTCCTAATCGTAGAAGAGCTCTAGCCACAGCAGCTTCGAAGGAGCTAACGTGAGTAAACAAAAAATCGAATTTAGATATTTGAACTAGCTTCATTCGCTGGGCAGCCTTGATACAGGCCCTTTTCTCCGAGGGTTCTTTATTAAACAATAATAGATTTAGGGTTTCTTGATAGATCTTAAAATTTTCTTGAATTAAGAACATAGCTGTTTGAAAGACATTTAAATCAGCATGAAGAAATCTTTGTGTGTCAAAAAGTAATCCAGCTAGCAAAGCTTTCCTAACAGAATTATTTAATGGTATTTTATTATGATAAAAAATTGAGGCGATAATTTCTGTTGTTGAATAGAATGATTCAATCCTAAAATCAAACTCAGTTGAAAATAAAAGGTCTTGATGGATATGGTGATCAATTATTATCCACTTGTTTTGTGGGTGGATTATTTCAGGATTGATTTGAAAAGTATCAAGAAGAATGAATAGGCATGGGAGGGGAATTTCATTATCTAATATAGAATTAATTTTTAATTCTGATTCGTGATATAATCGTTCTCCTAGATGGTTAAATGAATTTTTAACCAGAAAAATCTTTATCCTAGGATTATAATATCTTATTAAAGCGTTTATCCCAATAACAGCCCCTATAGCGTCAGGATCAGCTTGAGGGTGTATAATTAAAAAAATATCATCAGAAATTTGTAGTAAGTATTCCGTTAAGGAATCTAGATTCGGGATTAATCTCATGGTCTTATCCACTTCTTGTTCTCTTTAAATATACTTCAATTTCTTTATGGAGTTCATTAATCCTTTTTAAGACTGGATGATTTCTCTCTAAATACTTAGAAAAATAGTTCAAGACTTCTTCTCGACTTAAAATTTGAATGTTTTTGGATATATTATCAGAATAGGATACTATTTTTTCTTCGATAGTATTTGGTAAATATTCTCTAGTAGGAAGACCAAATTCAGCGGCTTCGTCCTTTAAAACACCAGCAAAAATGTGATTTTCAACAATATGCACTAATTCGACTGGAAATCCATGTTGTTTAATAATTTCTCCTCCAATGATCCCATGATCTACATTATGAGATTTACTTCTTCCAATATCGTGTAACATTGCACCTGCTAAAATTAATTGACAATTAATCTTTGGAAAAAGAGCTTTGAGCTTTTTAGAAATAGATACCGCTGTTTGTGTCGTAAGAATGACGTGATCAATAACTTGAGGTGGTGAATGATGCTGTAAGTGAAGCTTAATACATGCTAAATAATTTGGTAGGATACTCATTTTGTTCACTGTTATTAATTTTAAAAATCTAATTATTAATAAAATGATTGTTGATAAAGTGACTAAGTGGGAAGGTTTTGATAAAAATTAACAGAGTTTATAAAAATATAAAGTGTTACTAATTTTTTTAATCAATTGATTTATACTGGAATTTTATTATCATCCTAAAAAAGGTATTTGAAGTTATTAAATGCAGCAAATTTAAATTTTCAATAAATCTAGGATACAAAATTTAATTCCCTCTATAGAAGAGTTTAGATATGAATGGGCAGGGCGAGATTTGAACTCGCGACCTCTAATTCCCGAAACTAGGATCATACCAAGCTAGACTACCTGCCCAACTTTAATGTAACCTTTAATTCACATAAAAGATGGATGAAAATGAGGAAATGTATATGAAGGAGGTTATAGATCCTCAAACCCTTCTCCTGTATCTTTTTCTAATTCAGATTCTTTTTCATCATCAGTTTCACTAGGAGGTACAGATGTTGAAAGCTTAGTTACAAATTCTGAATAAGCCTTAAGCAATTTTTCAATTTCATCGCTAGATAATCGATCCCCTACCACTGATTTAACATCCTTTAGTGTTTTCGGATTTAGATTAACAAGTTGGACAGCAAGCAGACGAGATAAATTAAAATCCTTTTGAAGATATTCAATGACTGATTCTGAGTAAGCTGCATTGCGAGACAATTTTTCTGCATGCTGAGCAGTTACTCGCTGGACATAATTAATACCAGCTTCCTCTCGAACTTGAAGCAGTTCAAATACTTGGCCTAGAGGAATTGGTTTTTCCTCTGTGATTTTTCTAACCATATAATCCCCAATCCTATAGAAAGGTCTTTGATAGATTGAATTATTCAGATTGAGCTCTTAAATGTTCAGGACGGGTAGTTATTTTCTTTTGCGAATTCCCATCCGTGACTTGAACAAGGTATGCTTGGCCCCGTTTCTCAAGAATGACACCTGTTTTTCCATGAAATCGCCGATGTGGTTGGCCTTTTTGAATGCTTGGTTCAATAATTATGTTAACTTTAGAATTAACTTCATATTCGGTAAGTACACGCGATAGGGAGGGCACTCCCCTCTTTCTGGGATGTTTATGTAACAAATTTCTGGTCCTGAAGCTGCTACCCTTAGATTTTTTGACCATATTAAGATCCTCGAAGCTGTTAAATTATATGTAGGGGCTTGTGAATATTTACAAGCATAAGTATGTCATAACGTCATTTGGATGGAGAAATTGGATATCAAAAATAGTTTTCTTATATAAAAAATCGCTCATGATTGATCAGTCTAGTTGAGTAGGATTTATTGAAATCAATGAGTTTGAAGGTTCAAGAACCTCGATCACATCTAGTTTAGTTACCGTTGCTTGGGTATTAAGAAGCATAGATAAATTAGGGGTCGTTCTTCCCTCATCACCAGAAATTAATTCCTTAACATATAAACCCCCCTCACATAAAATAAAAACTTTAATTTCTTGAGGTGAAACATGCTCGAATCTAAATGTAATCACTCTTCTATCACGAATTTTGTCCGCTCTACGGTGAGTAACTCGGTGAGGGGTACGTTGTTTAATGACACTTTCTTGAAAATTCTTTATAATCTCTTTCTTTAATGTTTCAGATATTTCTATGGGAGGATTCAATGAAACTAGAGCTCGGTAAGCTTTTGCAGTTTTTGTAGATTTAGTCTTTAATTCGCGAACCTTAGTTCGATTTGTAAACCCCTTAAACTCTACTTCTACTTTACCAATTGCGTTTTGCTCAATTTGAATCTTCAGCTGATCTAAATTTACATTTCTAATTCGGGGATCCGAGATTTCAAGAACAAATGGCCTTCCTGTTCCAACCATCAGTGCATCAATATCCTCACGCCCAGCTCCATGAAATTTACTCGAAGAAGCTTTTGTAGCTAGAAGAAACGGTTGAGATATAAATTCTTCAACTGAATCTTGATACATTTTTCCTGTAAAATTACAATTCTCACAACCTTTTCCTCGACACACTCGACAAAACCAGCGTGATTGAGGAATGCCTCGTTCAAGTTTCCGATATCTTCCTAAAATAAAAAGGGGATTACTTTTTATGAGTACTCTATCTTCAATGAGATCATAAGTAACCACGATATCAGGAGCTTTGAATTCCACAATCGCGTTAGGAACAAGGATTTGTAAACGTTTACCTACTTCACGATTGAATTCTGCCTTAATGGATTCGCCAAATTCCAGGTTATAGGAACTTCGAATATTGTCTTCCGAATCAAGTATAATAGGTGGAAATATGCTACCTACAAGGAATGTCGAATATTCATATTCTTTTAACGAAATAAAAGCTTTTTGGGCAAGTTGATCTAAATTATCTGTTAAGAGAAGGTCGTTACAAATTTCACAAGGTTTTAACAAATTAATAGAATCTGGAAAATGTCTTTGGAGGGATTTAACTCCTATATCAAAATCTTTGGAAAGAAGAGAGCTGAAAATAGCTGGATTAACATCTTGTATTCTATAACTATGCTCCCATTCCATCAATAATATTATTTTTAGAGCAACCCCCCGAGAATAATTAGTGAGTCCAGATAACAAGTTACCAAATTGTCGACCTAAGCAAGCATTGCAACAGTGGATATTTGTAATTAGTTTTTCAACTTTCTCTAGAATTCTGGAATCCATTTACCATACCCTCATTATAAAGGAGAAAATCTATAATCTAAGGGATTTTTTCACCGAATCATTTTATTTAAGGCAAAATTTCCCAAGATAATAAATCATTTCCACTTCTCTGTTTTGCTGATTTTTATAAAAGATTAATATATTAAGGGTGATTATTTGAATCTCTAATGAACGTAAAATTCAAGGAAAATCAAATAAAGATATATTCATGGTCTTTTTCTCGTTTATGCTTAACAATTAATGATTTAGTCAGGTAAGAATAAAAATGCGTAAATTCTTAATTATCTCTAACACAGTTGATGTATCTAAACCATTATCCCTCAATTCTTTAACAGCTTATGGACGATTGGATGTTATTTGTCGGTGTATTTCTTCAGCGTTTTACCTTTCAGATGATTTTCGAAAAGATGTAGTTTTAAGCATTTTTTTCCAGAAAAATAAAAAAATTATAGAAATAGATGGAAATAAAGTACGAGGATTAAACCCAGATGAACGCGCAATTGCTGGTGTACTTAAAAAGGTATTTACAGGTAAATTTTTTCCAGGAATTAATATACAATCAAAAGAATTAGACATGATCCTACAGGATGAATCCATCCTTTTACTGGATAAAAATGGAATTAAACTAGATTCCACGATTTCAGAGTCTAATATTTTTATTATTGGAGATCATTTAGGGTTTCAAATCGAGAATGAAGTACTATTTAAAAAATTCAGAAAAATTTCTCTTGGTAAAACTGAATATATGAGTTCTCAAGTCATAACAATCCTTCATTTTTTGATGGATAGTTAAATAATAAACTACTTATGGTAAATGAATTAAAATAGCTAGAATATAATAGAAGTAGTCAACTTAAAAGAATTATATTATTCTAATAGTGATCAATTGGTTATCTAGTTAAAAAGATAAAAATGGTATACCTTCATATTTTAAAAAGGAACAGCATTTCTTAAACTAATAATCGAAATGAGGAATTATCAAACATGCTAGAATCATTGAGCTCTTCCTTAAGAAAAACTATATTGAAAGTCAGAGGAGCTCCTATTGTTGATGAAAAGTTAATCAATGAGCTGATCCAAGATCTTGAAAACGCATTATTAGGAACTGATGTAAATTTAGACTTAGTTTTGGATTTAAGTCAAAAAGTTAAGAAACGAGCCTTACAAGATCAGATTCCAATGGCTGTAAGTCGAAAAAATTATACGATTAAAGTTATTTATGATGAGTTAACGAATTTATTAGGAAAAAGATATACGCCTTTAAGATTAAATCCCAATGAACTAAATATTCTCATGTTTATTGGTATTCAAGGATCAGGAAAAACAACCTCAATTGGAAAATTTGCAAATTACTATCAAAAGCGCGGATTTAAGGTTGGAGTTATTGGAGGAGATACTTTTCGTCCTGGAGCCCTAGCACAACTTAAACAATATATAGAACCGATTGGAATAGAGGTATATGGGGAAGAGAAAGAAAAAAAAGCAATTAATGTTATTAAGAATGGACTAAAGCACTTTAAGGAAAAGAAAAGCATAAATTTAATATTGATTGATACTACAGGACGTCATAAAGAGGAAAAAGCCTTAATCAAAGAAATGGAAGAAATAGCTAGAATTGCTAAACCTACTGAAATTATTCTTATCGTCGATGCATCCATAGGACAACAAGCTCAAGCTCAAGCAGATGCATTTAACCGTGCAACCCCAATTGGATCTATAATTTTAACGAAAATGGATGGTTCAGCAAAAGGAGGAGGAGCATTATCCGCTGTGGCTATTACAGGGGGAATTATTCGCTTTTATGGAGAAGGTGAAAAAATACAGGATTTAGTTGAATTCAATCCAACACGATTTGTAGGTTCGTTGTTAGGAATGGGAGACATAGAGGGATTAGTTGAAAGTGTAAACGAAGCTTTTGGAGTAGAAGATACAGCTGAATTACGAGATGCCTTTAAAAAAGGAAAATTAACGCTAAGACATTTTAAAACCCAAATGGAGAGTGCAAATAAACAATCATCACTTGGAAAAATTGTCTCAAAAATTCCAGGAGTTAGTGGTTTAATGGCTGGACATACTGATCTAGAAGCAGAGAGTAAAGAAAGTGTAAAACGTTTTATAGCAATCTGTTCAGCAATGACCGATGAGGAACTTGATAATGCACGCATTATCAAAGGAAGTCGGATCCAAAGAATTGCTCGTGGTTCTGGTACTTCACCTCAAGAGGTCAAACTGTTATTACAGCAATTCAACCAAATGTCTAAGCAACTTAAAGTAATGCGGAAGATGCGGGGGAGACGTGGTCCTCAAGGAGGTCTACCACCAGGTATGGAAGGGCTTCTAGGTGGATAAAAAAGTTTTAGACTTGATATGTGTTCAGAAATTAGATAAAAATCTTAGATTTCTATCAAAGGTCATTTTTTCAAAGAATTAAGCTAGTTGAGATGCTCCGACCGGGAATTTCAGTCTATTTCCCCTGAAAAAGACATTTGAACCCGGGTCTCAGGGGGTCTCCTGAGAGACCACCTGGTGTTCTCACTGAGAGCCCTGAATGATGGGCCAAGCTACACTATCGGAGCAAGAGGAGTTGTAAATAGAAATAAAGAAAGTGCTGGGGGAGGGCTTTGAACCCTCGACTTCGGGATCTCTCATCCTAGCGCGAATTAATGCCCGTTTACTCATGTGAGAATGGTTCTCAGATTATGAGTCCCGCGCTATACCAGGCTAAGCCACCCCAGCAGGGGATTCTTTATTCATACATTAAATAGATTTTAAATCTAACAATGGATGGTTGAGAGAGCAGACTATTATAAATTTGCCTAAAGAAACGATTGTTTCAAAGGTATTTGTAAAAACACTCTTGATTCAATGAATTGGAAATATCTCACTATAATTAATCAAATAATTCTTTTACTCCTTTTGATCCTTTCCTTTAAAAGAAAATGAGCCTTAATGGATAAATAAATATTCACTGTTAAATTGAATTTAAAATCAAATAAATAGAATTATTTTTTTTATAATTAATCTATTTTTATCATTATATAAAAGGAAATAACGGGCGCAGGGGGATTCGAACCCTCGGCCAACAGGTTTCATCTGATCGTAATAATTCCAACCATTAAAAGCCTGTCGCTCTACCTGGCTGAGCTATGCGCCCTATAAAAGGAATGGCGCCCCGATCGGGATTTGAACCCGAGTCGGATGGGATCTGCGGGGCTGTCTTGATACACAAACCTCTTGACAGCCATCAATGCTAGGCCAGGCTACACCATCGGGGCTTTTTTCCTTAATCCGATTCAGAAAATTTATTTTCCAACCAATAAGACTGGATTGTGCGGTTTAATCCTGATCGTCAGCAATTATCTCTCCCCTCTCCAAAATTTTTAAGTTAATTGCTGGAGTGTCTAATTATCAGGAAAGAGTTTTAAAAATGTGATTATATCGAATGTTTCGAAATTGAGCTATTTAACCTTCTCTTTTCATTTTGTAAAATTATTTTAAAGCATCATTTATTTAATAGTATATTTTTTAAATTTGATTTGAATTATGAACTTTCCACTTACTTTATTTTCTCAAAAAAATTATTTTTCTATTCAATACTCACGTATGAAGATTGGAGTTTGAAACTTAAGAGAGAAGAAAAGGAAAAAATAATTTCATTCATTTATAAAGTTCAATCTTCCTTCTCTAATTCAAAATCCCACATAAAGAGTAAAAATAGTGCGAATACCGCAACGATCGCTCCATAGCAAAATGCAAATGATGCGTTGATGTCATATAAGGCTCCAGCAATAATTCCCCCTCCAACACTTGCCAATCCCATAATAGTTTGTAATAAACCAATTCCAGTACCTTTATACTCTGAAGGTAGTAAATCTACAGCAAAAGCTTTCTGAATACCATCAGTAGCAGCATTAAAAGCACCATATATTCCAAATATAGGAATCAAAATAAATAGATCACTTGATATAGCCATTCCTAGCGTTGTTATTATATAAAGCATAAGTCCAAATCCAAAAATCCTTTTACGCCCATATCTATCTGAAAGACTACCAAATGGAATGGAAAGAAGGGTATAAGTGATGTTAAACACAATAAAAAGAAAGATTGGTATTGCTGTTTGTAAAAACAACGATGTTGTTTCATCAATACCTAATATTACAGTCTTAGTATGAATGATAAAGATTAATATTGTAAAATTTGATAAACCGAAGATTGTTGTGATGAATAAGAATTTAAAAAAAGGTTTTGGAAGATTTATTATTGATTTGAGAAGTGTTAAATTCTTTATCTTTCTTTTTTCTATTTCTTTAGATGAATCTGTTAAAAATAATATTGGAATGACTGCTAGAAGGGCGATAAAAGCTGAAATTATAATAATTAGCTGTAGAATACTTAAACTACTATGAAAAGAGTCAAAGAAAATGATAACAATTCCTAGAGCGAGAAATGATCCAATAATGGCTCCAGCAGTGTCCATTGTTCTATGAAAACCAAAAGCTTTTCCTCGGAGTTCATAAGAAACTAAATCAGCTAATAATGCATCTCTTGGTGGGCCACGAATTCCTTTTCCCAATCGTTCTATTGGTTTCAGAATTAATATTTGTACCCAAGAGGTAGAAATTCCAATCCCAAATTTGGCAAAAAATGGGATACTATATCCTATTGAAATAAGGAATTTACGACGTCCAGTAATATCAGCCAAATAACCAGAAAACACTTTAACAATGTTTGCAACAGCATCTCCAAATCCTCCAATGAAACCAATAATTAGATTTGATCCACCCAACTCTGCAATAAGAAGAGGTAGAACAGGGGTCATCATTTCTCCTGAAACGTCCGCGAAGAAAGATATTATTCCTAATAATAGCATATTTCCAGTAAACCAAGCTTTTGAATTATCTTTATTTATCAATGAATCAACTCCTGTTCTTATCAGAAAATTTGAAAGAAAATAGATGACAATCAAATAATCCTAGATGGGATTAAAAAGAAAACCAAGTTTTTCATATACATTATTCATTCAAGAATAAAGACCTAAAACAAGAGGAAAAATTATGGAACTTATTATTTTTGGCCAGTCCGATTTTGCTAGACAAATTGCAGACAGAATCCAAAACGCTACATTTTTAGCTATTGAAGAACGTACTTTTCCAGATGGGGAAATTTGTCCTAGATTGGTATTTACAAATGAGAACCAACTTAGTGGATCACATGTGGTGGTTGTTGTGCAACTCGGAACTGATCAAAATAAGAATGATTATTTGATTTCTCTCCTATGGACGATTTATAACATTAAACAGTATAATCCAGAACGAGTATCTTGTATTTTTCCATATCATATTTATTCAAGGCAAGATCGCGAAACACGAAGAGGAGAACCTATTTCTTTGCAATATTTAGCTGAGATATTAGAATCTGCAGGAATAGATGATTTTCTAACTCTTAATTCTCATATATTTGGAAAAACTGATATTCAAAAGATTTTCTCTAATTCTAAAGCTTATGACATTTCTGCAATCCCCATTTTAATGAAAGGTCTACAAAATCACTTGTCATTAGAAGGTGAGGAGCTAATCTGTTTATCACCAGATGTTGGAGCAATTTCATTAGCCTATGCAGCTGCAACAGCAATTAAATCACCTCTTTATGGAGCCATCCACAAAGAAAGAGATCCTAACACTGGGGAAGTGACTCAAACATTATCAAAATTAAATCTAGAGATAAAAGGAAGGAATTTTGTTGTTGTTGATGATCTTGTAAGTTCAGGAAGTACAATGATTGGTGCAGCTAAACTTTTAAAACAAGAAGGAGCAAAGCAGGTCTATTTTGCATATGTTCATGCTGTTCATTCACCATCAAATTTTCAGAAGTTATTAGCAGTTAAACCTGGAGGGATATTTAGTACAGATACTATCCGATCAACCGTGGAAGGATTGACTACTATTAGTATTATTCCTTTACTTGCTGAATGGATACAGAGACTACATTCTAAGATGAATTAAGCCTTTAAAAGTGTATTATTAAAAATAAGGGGGATTTTAACCATGATGTTTGTCTATCAGTTCACGAATCGCAGCTCTGACTAATTCTGATCTGTTGGGGTATTTTCCGTTACGGACTAGTTCTGCCATCGCATCGATGTCTTTTTCATCAACATACATAGTTACTGTTCGCAAGATTTTCACGGATGGTTGAAAGATTGATAAATTTTCTATATAATCAGATCTTAAAAAAAGATTACGTAGTTTTCCAATTGTGGCTTTTTAGATTATGAAAGATCCTAAAAGGACAGATCAAGTAATTCATGTCTTAAATTTTGGATGTAGTGCTAATCAAGCAATATCTGAGGGATTAATAGGTATTTTAAAACAAAATCAATATCGAATCACGGAATCCTTTGAGGAAGCAAATACAGTTATAGTGAACACATGTGTAGTTAAACAAAATACAGAGCATAGAATGAAGAGTTTACTTTTGAGTTTAGCACTTGAAAAGAATGTGATAATTACTGGATGTCTGCCTGTAGTCATGCGAGATTGGATAACAGAAAATGTCCCAGCCGCTAAAGTGCTTTTTCCTGAAGTAGCAAAAGATATTATTTCACTCCTGAATAATCATGACGTCCCTGAAGTTAAATATCTAGATTCAGATGTCTGGTCACAACTTTATTTGACAGGAAGAAGTCAATACAACCCAATAATTACGATAATTGAAATATCTCGAGGTTGTTTAGGAAAATGTTCTTACTGTATAGTTCAGAAAGCTAAAGGAAGTCTTCGATCTCGTACTCAAGATGATATCTTAAGAGAAATAGAACAAGCATTAGTTTTGGGTTCACGTGAAATCTGGTTAACTTCGCAAGATACTGGGACCTATGGCAGAGATTTAACCCCACAAGCAAGTTTGACTGATTTAATAGAATCAATAAATCGCGTCAAACAGGAATTCTATATTAGAATAGGAATGATGACTCCTTATATGGTACAGAGATTCCTCCAGCCTCTAATAAAAAATTTTCAGTCATCTAATCTATTTAAATTCCTTCACCTTCCTATTCAGTCAGGATCGAATAAAATCCTTCGTTCCATGAGAAGGAAAGAAGATTGTAAATATTTTATTAATCTAATAACACAATTGAAGAAAAATATTCCTGGTTTAGTATTAGCGACTGATATTATTGTAGGGTTTCCAGGAGAAACCGAACAGGATTACCAAAGCACAGTTGACTTATTAAGAAATATCCAATTTGAGATTGTCAATATTTCAAAATATACTGATCGCCCTGGAACTGAAGCTAGCCAATTGTCAGTAAAGATCCCAACTCATATTAAATCCCAAAGAAGTCGAGAGTTAACAAAGATTTGCAGGAATATTACACAGAAAAAACTTGAACGATGGATTGGATGGGAGGGTAAAGCAATAATCGATGAATATGGTACAAAGAAAGGGCAATTCTTAGGTCGAAACACTTCTTATTTGCCAGTACTTTTCAATAATCCTAATTTGAGTCTCGGGATGATGGTCAGAGCTGAAATAATTGATGCAAAAGCCATATATCTGCTAGGAGAAGTGAAAGAGTGATAAGGGAATGAACTCCCCCCCCAACAATTTGATTTATATTATAAGAGATATAGAGAGATTTTTTCTGAATATCAGAATGTTTTTAATTATTCAGAATGATTCTTTTTCTTTCGGGGTTAAATAAAGAATTGAGTATGCTTTCTCTGGATCATTATTGAGAAATTCTATTATTGATTGTTTAAATTTAATCAATAAAGATTGTCCTAGAAGATGAAAGGTGACTTCATGTAATAGGTTATAATCATCCCTGTTAATTCGGAGAGAAATTTCCTTAATATCATAATTGATTGACACATAAGTTAGCTCTACCTTTCGGATCATTTTTATTAGAATACCCCAAAGATAAGTAATTCCTAATCCTAGATCAAGTTTTCCAATGAGTACTCTTGGGAATAGTTTTATGACATTATTTTCAAAGTCCCATCCAACTAATTCACTTCGTTCGGTCAGAAATGAGGCATAATCTTTAATTTTTTCTTTAAATTCCTCTAATGTAGGGCAAAACTGAATTATTTCTGAAAACTTAAGAAAAAAGGGTCTTTGTGAATATCCATCCTCCTCTTCTTCAATTGATAAAGAATGTTGTGTAAGTATGGTTCCTTGGAAAGCAAGAGATGGATCTTGATAAAGGGTCCACAAAAATAAGGGTTTTGTATTTTTTTTTGCCCCCTGAACAACAGAACGAAGAAAAATAGACTCAAGTATAATCAACAATAACATAAATCCAATAAATATGATTGTAAAAATGTCATCTTCTTTCAATTCAATGAAAGGACTAAGAGCTACAAATGTTATAACTATAAGAAGACCGATATTCGGAATTAATTGATTTAAGTAGTTTTTACTATGAGTTCTAAAAATTATAACTAAAAAAATTCCAATGAATGGAATATAACTGATCCAACTCAGAAAAACAGTAGCTATGACAAATGATGTGATCAAGTTTCTAAAAGATGACTCATAAATTTGAAATATTGGATTTATAACCATGGTTAGGACAATTGCTAATACAATCCATATGAAAGTAGCAAAAATAGCTTGTTTTTTTTGCTTTGATCTAAATTCTGTAATTCTAGTATAGATTTTACTATTATTTGGAATCAACATCTTATTCATTAGAATCGCCTCTTATTTCTTTTACTTCTATAATAGCATATTTCTCTAATTTTTCAAGAAAAGGGAGGAGTGTTTTTATGGTTATGACATCAGAAATTCCTGCGTTTTTGCATATGTCTATGAATGATTGAAATTCCATTGTAGGATAGGGGAGAAATTTCATAAAATTACTTTCAATGTCCGAAAGTATTATATTTCGTCGAACGATGCGCTTTGCTTTTGTCTTTTGTTGTACAATAAATTTTTTAATAGTACCATTGCTTTTAAAAAAATATTCTACTCGTGGGGAAAGATTAGGTTTTTCACGAATCAATAGATTATGAATTTTTGGTTCTTGTATTATTTCTCCAAGTTTTTTTATCATGGATGAGAATTCTAGATTGATTGTTAAGGTATCCCTTTGTATTTTATAATATGATGGCTTTCCTGGCTTATTGAATTTCTGATCTTTCTTAATAAATTGAAACTTGGTTAACAATTCTAAATACTTGCTTACGGTAGTAATATGAATATCTAAGATTTTAGAAATGTCAGCTGCACAAGGAAATAAATTTTTTTGGTTTTGTTGATGGATTATTAGTAAAATCATCAAGCAATAATCATTTGCAAACATTTCCTGAAACTCTTGATAATTCGGTTTCCATGTAAGCAAAATTTACACCATTTAATATTTATCTATTTCAAATAGACTAATATTAAATTACATTTAAAAAGTTAATTATTAAGTAAAAGAACGCTAAATTACATATTTTCTGTTTTCAAAGTTAGGATTGATGAATAAATCATTTTTTTATATTTTTTTATTACTTACAAGTCAATATACATTTAATTTATTTAACATTGTAGGTTTTTTCCAATAACACTAATCTCAAAGTCTTAAGTCATAATGAATGATATATTCAACATGTTTTTACTCTCTAAAATTTAAAAGAATAATGCGGGGGATGGGATTTGAACCCACGCACACCTATGTGACTGGATATCTAATCAAAAGTTGATCTTAAGTCCAGCGCCTTTGGTCAGCGCATAAAGACAAGAAATTCGTCATCTAACCCTATAAATTTTGTAACTTTTGACCTGGCTCGGCTACCCCCGCATAAAAGGGGTAATATCAAATAGATGCTATTTTTTGTCCATGAGAAAAATTTTATGATCTCAATAGGACAACTCACTATTCAGAAAGTTATCCTTATTTATTTTTTTAAAATGGTTTGGCTCAAAACCTGACAGTGAAGATTCATTAATCAACCCAAACTAGTGAAATTAGAGCTGAAAAATCGTGAGTGTAAAGGTACCAGCAGTTCCAATTGAAAATAAAGATTTTCCAACAATTATTCTAATCGAACCTAGTAAACCTCAAAACTTGGGGAGTATTGCTCGTGTTATGATGAATTTTGGCTACTCTAGATTAATCCTCTTAAACCCTCAAGTGAACTTATCCGATTCTGAGATTTCTGTTGTGTCTCGAAGAGCACATTCACTTCTAAATCAAGCAACAATAAAATATCAATTTAAAGAGGTCAGAGAGGAATTTGATTATCTTATTGGAACAACTGCTCGAATAGGTCATGATTATAATTTGTCTCGAGTATCTATAGATATAGACCAACTTAAACAATCTAATCTACCACCTGGAAAATTTGGGCTAATCTTTGGTAGAGAACAATTTGGTTTGAAAAACGAGGAAATAAGCCAATGTGACTTACTGATAACTATTCCTACTGAATCTACCTATTCAGTTATGAATCTTTCCCATGCAGCAGCTATAGTATTGTTTGTCGTTCGAAAAATGCTTTTTAAACGAATAGAGACTAAAAAAGTAAGAAATTATCGTCATCGTGCTTCAACTTATGATGAACGACAACATTTAATCAATTATTATGAAAATCTTCTCTCAACTGTGAAATATCATCCCGAAAAACAACGAATTGCTATTCAAGCATTTGAAAATATTCTTTCACGGGGTTATATAACAGGTCGAGAAGTGACTACATTAATGGGAGTTTTTAAATGGATTCATCTTAATTTAAAATAACGATTTTTAAGACACAATATTGAGATGTATAGTGACTCGTCTCCAAGAAATAATGTCGAAAAAATGATAGAATGCGCCGACCGGGACTTTCATGACATTTCTTTCATGAAATGTGCATTTTGAACCCAGGTCACCTGTGTGGCAGACAGGAGTCTTACCAGACTGGACTATCGGCGCTACGAAAACATTTTTAGATTTTTTTTTCATAATTGATTAGACTAATGTTTATGTCTTTGATTTTGATCTGTTTTTTTAAATTTCGTGGTAGAGTGATCTAGAAAAGCTATCCCATCCTTTTCTAGGAATTGAGGTTAATTGTCCTAAGTAATTTGTAAACACTCCTTCAGTGTTAGTAATTTGTCCAATTTTTTTAAAGGAGATATTACTTTTTGATAATCGTTTCATTAATTCTTCTTCTTTTGAGATTGGGACAGTAAATACTAATTCATATTCTTCCCCACCAAACATAGTTAAACGGAATTTTTCCTCCTTCGACTTTATATGAATATCTAATAATGGGTTTATTGGTATTTCTTCTATAAGAATCCCTTTTTGTGATAACTGAGCCAACCAATGTAAAGATATTGCCAATCCATCTGAGCTATCAATACAAGAACTAGCTAAGGAATTCTTGCTTAGTAATTGTCCTGTTTTTATCTGTGCTTCTGGTTCATAAAGCGCGTTAAGTGACAATGTCTCAATTTCTTTTGTGATTTTCATTTCATTTTTGTTACTTTTTGTTTCTAATAATTGCGATAGTGCTATTGAGGTTATTCCGAATGAATTGGTTACATAAATTAAGTCTCCCACCTGTGCTCCATTACGAGGGATTGGTGAACCGTGTTTGATTGTTCCTAACCCGATCCCCGTGAACACTGCTTCTTCTGCTGATCCTAAATCCCCCCCTAGATATTTTGTTCCATATTTTTGAGTGGCTTTTTTTATCCCTTTAGCTAATTCTTCTAATTCAATAGTTGTTATTAATTCATCAGTTATAAGGGATGTTAAAAAAAACTCAGGAGTAGCTCCTTTTGCAGCTAAATCTGAAAAAGTTAATGTCACAAGTTTTGATCCGATTTGATAGTAGGTTTGTCCCGGGAGGAAATCCGAGTAACGGGACATTGTATCAACATTAATCATCTTATATGGGGGTTGTAAAGTATATAGACAAGCATCCTCATTCGTCCCACTATCTTTTACTGAATCTAAATAGGGTTGTAAAAGTTCTATTATATTCTTCTCACCAATTTGATTAAGACTAACCATTATTTTTCTCCACAATATCTTGTTTTCGTTCCAGTATTTTTATTTTCACCTTTTATTTCTAGGTTAAAATGAGTAAAAGATGAGCGATTTAACCCAAGGTTCTTCTCAACCTGATTCTATTTCAGTAGATGATTCTGGGGCCCGTCTACGTGCATTTATTAAGCCCATTGTTATTGTACTTATTCTCGCTATTATCCTTTCTTTATTGACTCTTGATTATTACAATATTCTTCAGGTTGAAGATCCAAATTTTACCCCCCCTGATATTTCTCCAATTCCTGAGAATCCTGAGGATCCAGGTGGTATTGCATGGGGAGCTTTTCTAAATATGTTATATTATGTATTAATAGCCTTTATTGGAGGAATTATAGTCCTTTTTATCATTAAAAAAGGATTTATGAGGTTTTTAATATACTTTTTTGCCTTATTAATGGGTTTTTCATGGTTCACTTTTGGCCTCTTTTATGGTAGTATCATTTCCTATCTTTCTATCTCTTTAATTTGGGAATTCTTGCCTTATTTTCTACAGCAGACGATTAATAATGTTTATATTCCTATTCTGTATCTTTTTGCTATTCTGATTGCGATTCTTGGTGTAATTTCTTTTGGTATTCAAACTTTTGATAAAATTTGGTTAAGGAACACAATGATGATATTTTTTGGTGCAATGATTGGTTCCCTCTTTGCTCTCCACCTTCCCTTACTCACAGCATTTTTGATACTCATTGGATTATCGCTTTATGATATCTATGCTGTATTTCGTGGTCCATTAAAAGGGATTATTGATCATGGTCGAAAAACTGCGGGAGAAGTTGAAGAACTCTCCAGTATAGAGGGCAATCAGGATGTGGTCTATGAGCCAGTTCCATTATTTCCCGCTTTACCAGTTTATTCAACTCCTTTAATTAATATCGGTTTAGGAGATTTCGCTTTTTTTAGTATGCTTGTAAGTGTAGCTGTTGTGATAGGCATTTCCTTAGCCAGCCCTTTTCCTCTCGTTTTATCGTTAATTGGATTATTTATTGGCGTTTTGTATACCTTTAAACTTCTTCAAAAGGAAAGAGCTCTCCCTGGTCTCCCCTTACCTATTTTTGGAGGTATTAGTTGTCTAATTCTAGGAGTAGTGTTAAGTTGGGTATTGGGTTTGACTGATCTAAGTACAATTGTTGGTCTTTTCGTATAACTATTAAAAAAATTAGAAATCACCCTCCAATAGTGGATAACTCTACAATAGCAAAGATCTTTTTATTTTACATCGCAAAAATGGCTTCTCTTTCTAATTGAATTAAGTATTCATTGATTTTTGATTCAATGTCGATTCCTAATTGTCCTGCGAGGATGATTGCATTCAGAAAAGTAGTGATTATCTCCTCTGCTACTTTTTCATTATTTAATAAGTTTGGATCCACCATTTTTCTGATTGAACGGATTAATTCAGGATTAAAGAATGGTGACTTCATATTAGGATTCGCAGTAAAGTGGGTAATTAATGTCTTGATTCGATCTTGTATTTCTGATACACTCATGTAATATTGCATTCGTTTTTCCACCGTTGTTTTTTTTTTTCTTCACATAATATCTTGTTTTCAATCCTTTATTAATCTTTTCTGGAAAAGTTATTGCCAATATAACTGTTTCTTCTTTTGTCGATTTTTGTTTAATTCTGTTTTTTGTCGTATTTTTTTAAACATACACTCGAAGTCTAGGTGTGGGGGGGAAATAGTATTATCTAAAACCCGACAATATTATTTATCTATTATTTTCATAAAAACAATGAGCTGAGTTTTCTAAATAGTTATTAGAATTAACCAAAATAAGCTATTAATAGGCACCCGATTAAGTGAAATAATTTATTTGTAGGTAAGAGATTAATATTCATTAACATTACACCTTATAAAGTCAATAACTGTTTAATCTAGGATATTTTTTTTGGTAAATTTCATATTATGTTTCTCTAATTCCTGAAAAAAATACATCACTATGATTATGAGGAAATCAAATATTCTTCCTGTTTAAGAGAAAGTTAATTTAAACTCATAAAAATTCCATGATTTAGTCATAAATTATTCTTTAAAAGAATAGATAATCTTGAAAGAACAACACTGTTATGGAATTCCGAGTAATGCCCATTACTGATCCTGAAAAACGAGAAATTGTGCGAAAAGCTCTGTTAGAGATGACTATTTGCCGAAAGTGCTATGCACGAAATCCGCTGAATGCTACCAAATGCCGACGTTGTCGATCGACAAGACTTCGACCTAAGCGAAGAGAACGAGCGGGTTAAAAATTAAAATTTATCCTATCAACTTATACTTACTTTGCGATAAGATTTTTTTCCAATATCAAAATATTTCTTTTTTAATTATTTTTATTCTTAAACAATCACTATCGGTTGTTGTTTAGTCTTGCGTACGTTTGATGGCAGTAAAGGTGAAGGAGGCGGTGCAATATTACGCTTAGTTTCCGCTCTTGCACTTATTACTCAGGAACCAATCCAAATAATCAACATTCGAAAAAATCGTCCTAAACCTGGCTTACAAACTCAACATCTTATGGGAATTCAGGCAATAGCTCTATTTTGTGGTGGAGAATTAGAAGGTGATAGGCTAGGATCAGAAACTCTAATTTTTAGTCCGTCAAATACTTGGAAATCTGAATTAACAATCTCTGTTTCCACTGCGGGGAGTATTGGATTGATACTTCAGTTATTTCAACTCGCTCTCATTGCTTTTAAAAATTCCAAAACAAAATTACAATTTAAGGGTGGAGCAACTTTTGGTAAATGGGCTCCTACTCTCCCTTATGTAGAACATGTAACTTGGGAGGTATTACGAAATTTAGGATTATCCTATAAATTAGAAATTAGACGTCATGGATTTTTCCCACGTGGAGGAGCAGAGGTGATTGCTGAGCTACAAGTTCCGTCTAAAATTTCCGGAACCTCTCTAATTGATTTTAAAGATCCAAAAGAGATTTTTATTCAGTCATATTCAACCAATCATCTCAGAAATGCAAGAGTTGGAGAACGTCAAATTCAATCGGTTAAAAGATCACTCAAGAGTTTGAATATACCTCTAATTGAAACAATAAATTATGTTGACGCGTGGAATCCTGGGTCTGGGGTATTAATTTATTCAAATCTTACAAATGGCGTGATTGGGGCGGACTATATAGGTGAAAAACATGTTTCGTCCGAAAAAGTAGGACAAGAAGCTGGAAATAGATTTCTTTTTACCTTTAATCGGGGATGCGTTGTAGATCCTTATTTAGCTGATCAAATCCTTCCTATTATGGCGGTAGCAGACCAAAACAGCTCTTTTACTACTCCAATGATTACTAACCATACTAAAACCAATATGGAATTGTTAATGGAAATATTAGGAATAATTATAACTATTGAAGAAGAAAATCAACATTATAAAGTCTCTATCGATGTCTAAGGTGAAGTTTCCGCCATTAACCAACTTAAATAAGGTTCTGAACCTGATTTGATGGGATAAATGACAAATGCAGGAAGTTCGTAAGGATGATTGATTCTCAGTAATTCATAAATTGGTTCAATCTTTGTTTCTTGTGTTTTTGCCCAGAAAATAACCTCTTTTTCCTCTACTATGGTTCCTTGCCATCTATAAATTGAAAGAATATTTGTAATAAGATTAACGCAAGCAACCAATTTCTGCTCAATCAACATTTTACTAAAATTTTTTGCAATTTCCATATTAGGAAAAGTAGAGTATATAGCTACAAAAATCGTGATTATCACCTTTATAATTTTTTTCCATAACCAAATCTTTTTTCTTGATGACAAATTAAACAATAATAATGAATCTGTTGCTTTTTACTATTAATCCGAATTCTAACAGTATTAACATTGAATGGGGTAGAACATGAGTGACAAAATAGCGTATGATACTTTCGAGGTAGATGCATACGGCCACGTTGTCCTAATTTACGTGCAGAGAGATAGAGATCTTTTGCATATTCCGGATCATGAATTCGAGTTTCTAGGCTTCTTTCTAAAAGAAAGGTTATTGCTTCACTAAAAAATTGTCGATTAATAGAACGTTCTGAGTTTTTTTTACGTTTTTTTCGTTTTTTTGACGACGCCACTCAACCTTACCTCGATTTATATCAGCTGACCATTTTTTGAGAGGTTTAATAAAGATTCGGTGTATATGACCAAGTATTAGGAATAACAACTGGAAATTATTCCAATGAAGCCTTCTCAGAGTAGCGCAACAAGATTTTTTAATTTTTAAATATTCTTCCCCTCCTGCCTACTTACAGAATATCTATAAGTAAATTTGCTCCGATGGTGTAGCTCGGCCCAAGAGATGTCGTGCTGTCTTTCTCGGCCAATCATTCCGGGCTTTCGCCCCGAAGACCCGGGTTCAAATGTCTTTTTCAGGGGAAAAAGACTGAAATTCCCGGTCGGAGCATTTTTTTAATTTCATACCTATTCCGAATTTTTAATCAAGAATACATCGAAAAATTTGAGTATTCGATTTAAACTAAACCATTTATAATGATATTAAATCAATGAGTTTCTTAAACCTAGAGAAATTAATATTTAATTGATAGTATTAAAGATATTCTGTAATACACCTCAATTTGCTATTTTTTATATTTCTGTGTTAAATCCTAGAAAATAACAACCTTATTCTTATAGAATTGATTTTATCTCAAATTTATTACAGAATCAATTTATCCTAATACATAAATCTATTTAAAAATTTCAAGAAGAAGGGTTTCTTACAGTGTGGTTTTTTATTAAACTTCATTAAAGATTAAATCTACATTAATAATTTTATGTATACCTGAATTTAGAGTAATGTGATTGAAAATGAGTAGACCTTTAGATGTATTGACATCAGCCCTGAATAAAAAAGTTATTCTCAAAGTTCGTGGCCGACGTGAGGTCCGTGGAATCCTTCGGAGTTATGATCCTCATCTAAACCTCTATTTAGAAGAGGCTGAATTAATCCACCCTGCTGATGAGGAAGAAGGAACCGAATCAGTCACAGAACAATTAGGAAATATAATTCTTCGTGGTGATAATGTTATTCTCATTTCACCCCCTTAAACGGAGATCCTCTTTAAGTTATCCATAACATAAGTTGGTAGATAGAAATGGTAAAAGGAACTGCTGCACGAGGTAAACATACTTCCCAACGAACTCATATGCCATGCCGACGATGTGGTAATAGATCATATCATAAGAGGAAACGAAAATGTGCTTATTGTGGATTTCCTAATCCAAAAATACGCCGTTTTGCCTGGCAACGGAAGACATTTAATAATCAACGTCGTAATGATTAATCGAATATATCACTCAAAAGTGAATTCTTAGGTAAAAATATTTAACCCTTTGATTGGCTTTCTCTTATTGCTTAGTATATATTGAAGCCGCGGTAGCTTAGCCCGGGAGAGCCTTTTTGGTACCCGTAAGCGCTGGACTGAAGATCCAGTTGCCGTGCGTTCAAATAACATAATCAAGATCGTTTATGTTTGAAAGTCGCACCCGCGGCACTAAATTTTCCTAATTTTTGATGAATTTTCCTTATTTATTGCCTCTTTTAATTATCTTAATTTTTTTATTTTAGATTTCCATTAAAATCCTCAGATTCTTGATTGGGTAAGTAGTTATTAATTTCTTACAGAAATCAATTAAGATGGTGAGAAAAATTTGAAACCCGTTATTACGATCTCTTTGGGTGGTTCTGTTATCAATCCCGGCGAAATTGATACTCAATTTTTGACTAACTTAGCAACAATGCTCAAAAATTATATACCTCGATTTAAATTTATGATCGTATGTGGTGGTGGAAAGGTTGCTCGTCAATATATTCAAGGATTACCTACTGGATTGACAGAGGGAGAAAAAGATTATATGGGTATTGCAGCAACTTGGTTAAATGCCCAACTCCTTACATATTATTTTAAAGGTCATTGTTCTCCTATTTTACCTACAACAGTTAAAGAAATGAGTAAGTTTTTGCAACAATATGATATAGGGATATCTGGAGGTTTTTTACCAGCCATCAAGACTGACGAAGATGCTGCAATATTAGCTGACCTTTATGGATCCCCAATTATAATAAATGTTACAAATGTAGACGGTATATACGATAGAGATCCAAGCAAACATCCAGATGCAAAAAAGTATGACCATTTAAGTTATCAAGAGTTTTATAAAGTTATTTCTCCCCTTTCATTAGGAGCAGGTTCCAATGCTCCATTTACACTAATTGCTGCAAAAATCTGTGAAAGAACCAATATTAGAATCATAATTTGTTCAAAAAAAATTGCTATAATCGAAAAAGCGATTGATGGAAAAAATGTAGGAACTGTAATACAGAATAATTTGCTCTAAAATATAAAATTAAGAGATAAAATGACTTCTCAAAACCATTACCCCTTTATTCTTCCCCCTAATACCTATGGGTATAATCTTTTTTGGATAGAAGAATATTGGGCGTTTTTAAAGTTTCTGCGATTAAAACAGAATTTTTCAGAATTGTCTTTTAATGGATTAATCGATGAATCATTTATATCTGACATGAGATCTGTATTTTTAGGATTTCCATACGATCAATTACAAGGATTAAATAACTTTATGGATATAAATGGTGATTTTTGCCAATTTAACAGGAATTTCATTAATCTTGCTACATCTCATGCGCCTTCTCGATACGTTGCTGAATTATATCTAATTAAATATAAGGAGAAATTTTCTATTATCTCTTTTGATGCCCATTTTGATTTGGATAGTCGAGACATTGTCAATAATCTCTGGATCACTAAGAAACTAGCATCTAATGTTATATTAATAGGTGGATGGGCAGAAACTAACTCTGATTATGCACTTTCTTCTAATTCGTTTCCTTTCATATTTGGAGATCCCGATGAAATTTTAACAACTCCAAAAGTTGTGTCATGGATTCGAGATAAACAAATATATGTGACAATTGATTTAGATTTCTTTCCCATCTCGCAATATGGTTATTTAGGCTATTCTAATTACTGGCATCGTGAATATTTAATTGGTCATGCTAATACCTTCCAACAGTGTTTGTCAAAAGTCTTTCTGAATGGAAGAAAACTCAATCAAAGTAAAGATCTCCCCAAAACATATTCAGTAGGAAAAATGTTAGATTTTTTTCCAAATTTGAAAAAATTCCATAAACTTAAATTAAGAAGTTTGGAAAGACAGAGTTTAAGCTTACTTAATCTTTTGAAATCACTAAATAGGATTATCCAAGAGTGTTCAGCTAATTTACTTAGTATTGATTTGGTTGAATATTCTCCAATATGTGATTGGAACCAATTGACCATTAAAGAACTGATAAAACTATATCCCCACTTAATTACAATTTTTAAAGACAGAGGGAAATAGATCAAAAAGATACAGAAAATTAGTCTAAATTATCATAACTTGGAATTTTCTTCTAATTAAGGTAGAAAGATTGAAAAATTTGCACAATCTTGACATAATTAACAGAACTAAAAGTATAACCTTGAAAATAGAGGATTAGACATGAGCTATAAACAATATAAATTAGGGAAAGAGCTCAATGAGTTACAGCAAAAACAATCACAAGATGGCAGTACCTGTTTAGTCTCACTCTATATCCCCCCGAATCGTGCTGTCTCTGACTTCATTCAAGAGTTAAGCGATGAAATGGGGACTGCGACCAATATTCGGAGTAAAACAACTCAAAAAAATGTCATTTCAGCATTAAAAAATGTTATTCAAACTCTCAAAAATTATGGACAGAAATCTCCTGATTCTGGTATAGCTCTATTCTCAGGTGTCACTGAATCTGGAAAACTTGAATCATTCGTTTTTGAACCTAAGGAACCAATTTCTCGGAAGCTTTATGTCTGTGATAATAGGTTTCATGTTGAACATATATTAGATAAGTATATTGAAAAAGATGTTTATGCCTTATTAGCTATAGATTCCGCCAAAGCTACAATTGCAACTCTCAGAGGGGATCAAGTAAAAATCCTAAAAACAACTCGAAGCGGAGCAGCCAAAAAACACCGTAAAGGAGGCCAAAGTAGCGTTCGATTCTCACGATTACGTGAGGAGGCTGTAGCGCGGTTCTTAAAACGAGTAGCAGATGATTTAAAGACTTTCTTTATTGAGGATGCAGATATTATTTTGAAAGGAGTAATTATTGGAGGCCCTGGACAAATTAAAGACCAAATTATTGATCACTTTGATAATAGATTACAAGCAAAAGTTGTTGGAGTAAAAGACTTAGGTTATGGAGGAGATCAAAGCGGGATAAATGAATTAGTTGCGAGTTCTACTGATGTGCTTGAAGGAGTAGTTATAATGGAGGAAAAAAACCTTGTAAAAAAGTTTATGAACGCATTACTTGAAGGAAAAGCTAATTATGGGGAGAATGAGATTCGCAAAAACCTTGAAATGGGAGCTGTAGAGCTACTTTTAATTTCAGGTGGATTGGAAAAACTTAGAATGAAAGCAAAATGTAGAAATTGCGATTATATTCAGGAGAAGACTATTAATCCTTCAGAATTTGAAGAATATAAATCAAACGCTCAAAAAATTCAATGTCCTGATTGTCGGGCATCAAATTGGGAAATTGAGGAAAAAGATTTAGTATTGGACTTAGGAGAGCTTGCTGAGCAGATTGGAGCTCGAGTAGAGATAATCAATCCACAAACAGAAGAAGGACGTCAAATTCAAAGTTTTGGTGGAATATGTGCTGTTTTACGTTACTCTCCAATATAGAGTTCTTAAAGAATTAGTTTTATCTTATAAAAAATAGAGTGCGCCGATCGGGATTTGAACCCGAATAGCCAGCTTGGAAGGCTGGAGTCCTAGCCAGATTAGACTATCGGCGCTTTTTAATCGTTTTAATGAATCCAATCATGTCATAATATTATTTATGACTAAATTGAATCTATTTCACTAATTCAAGGAGCTTACCTTTCAATTCTTAAGCCTTATCAGAAATATCTACTACTAAATTTCTTTCTAGCGAAATTTCATGTATTGGATAACCTAAAGGAACTTTTATTAAACTCCCTTTTTCAAGCAAGAATTGATAAAATAACCTTATTTTACAGTCTATTTCTTGGAGTAGCGAAGACCCATGATCTCTAAGAGTTTTAAACGCCAGTTAATCCCATTAATTGCAATGAGTACATTCCTGACCTTCTTAGTTAACCCTCTTTCTCAATATCTTTTCCCTTCAATCAATGAAAACATGGGATACATTAATTCATCGTCCTTGGAAGATTCTCCATTAGTTCCATTAGAAATAAACATCCCCTTGGCAGTTAATCAAAATGAAACCACCACTACAGAAACTACTACTACTACTCAAACTCCAACAACTACCGAGGGTACTAATACCACAACCACTCCAGGATTCAAGTCGTGGAACAGTTTGATAGATGACGGATTATATTATCCATTTGCTCTTCTCTTCTCTCTTCTAGGGATTTTTTCGACAATCTGGTTGATCTTCTTTGTTGAGACAAGTAAAGATCGTACTTTGAGAGAACGTCTCATTGGAACATCTATTCGTTTAGTTATTATGGCAATTTGTATAGGTCTCGGAATTCACTTTTGGTTACTATTTGAACCTATATAAATTCTCAATTTTTCCCTCCTTTTATTGTTTCTCCTCCCTCCATTTATATTCATATAATCCCTTTAATTCTCTTAAATATTAGTTTCAGAAGAGTAATATCTGAAGTTATTTATCTCTTCTATTATCATTCTGGGCTTTTCAGATAATTAATATCCTACCAACAAAAAGCTTTTTTAACCCATTCGTGACGTGTAAACATGGTTCTCTAGTTCTAAATGCATATTTAAAGAACAAAGCGGAAGTAAAACTTTGACTCTCTTGGATCATTTTCTACGAGAAGAACAATCCTATTGGAGTATCCAAGAACTTCTACGAAAGGCTATCTGTAAAGGGAAGTGGGTATTACTTTATGGGAGTCAGGTGATAGCAGTTTCAGAGACACGAGACGAAATCGTTAAACATTTCCATAATTTTTCTAAACATCTTGATCCGAGTCATCACTTACCCGGAGCTATTTGTGTACAGGTAGGAAATGAACATAAATTTTACAGAATACCTTTTCAAGATGACTCTCTTGTTACAAAGGAGACAACAGTATTTACTAGCGTTACTAGTGAGGAAAAGTAACTAATTCATCTGATTTTAATAGTTGTTAAATATGAATTATAAACTCCTTTCATTCGACTGTTACAGTTTTTGCTAGATTTTTTGGTTTATCAGGATCAAATCCTCGCCGAACAGCCGTGTAATATGCTAGCATCTGCAAGGGTACAACATACGAGATCGGATTAACAATAGATGAAAAAGCCTTTGGTATAAAAAAAGAATAATCAGATCGTTCTACTATGCTATGATCTTTTTCAGTTACAGAAATTATGTAGCCACCTCTGGCTTTCATTTCTTCAGCATTCCCTAACATTTTCTTCGAAGTCCAATCATCAGGAGCTATCATGACAACAGGAAAATTGGTTTCCACTATAGCTATTGGACCATGTTTACTTTCACCAGCTGGAAAAGCTTCTGCATGAATATATGAGATTTCTTTAAGTTTTAAGGCACCTTCTAAAGCAACAGGCATACTAAGTCCACGTGCTAAGAAATAAGAATGGTTTTGGTTTTGAATTATTGCAGCCAATTTCTTAGCTTTGAGTTCATTTTGATTTATCACGGTTCGTACAATTTGAGGAGTTAGTTGTACTAGATTTTCGACTTGCAGCAAATATTCATCTTTCGTTAATTCTCCAGCATCAAATTCAAGTTGTAATGCTAGACGAGCGAGGAGTGCGACCTGTACTGTATGAGTTTTTGTAGCTGCTACACCAATTTCTGGACCAGCTTTTGTATATAAAGAAATATGGCTTAATCTAGGAATAGAAGAGTCGGTTACGTTTGCTACTGATATAACCTGTGCATTATTCTTTCTTGCAGCACTTAACGCTTTCATTACATCTAATGTTTCTCCTGATTGACTAATAGCGATAATTAGTGTTTCTTCATCAATTAGATGGGAGTAAGTTTCATATTCTGAAGCTATCATAGAATAAATCGGTTTTTTTGGCAATATTCTTTGAACCTGATGGAATCCTGAAAGCCCTGCATGAAAACTAGTACCACATGCTAAGAAAACTATCCGTGTAGAGTCAAGTATTTTTTTCGAAGCTTTTGTTAATTCCTCAATATCGATATTCAATGTATTTTTCAAGGCTATTGGTTGTTCATGAATTTCTTTAAGCATGAAATGAGGGTAACCGCTCTTCTGTGCACTTTCTGCAGTCCAAGAAACAATAAATGGTTTAGGTTGAACCCTAAAACCATTTTTCTCAATATAAACTGTTTTTGGAGTAATTACCCCTATTTCACCATTTTTTAATATGATAACTTTCTTGGTATGCTCAAGAAACGCTGGTATATCACTTGCTGCAAATTTAGTATCCTCCTGTACCCCTATTACCAATGGACTATCTTTCCGTGCTAAAAAAATTGTTTCAGGTTCATCAGTATGAATTAAAGTTATTGCATAAGCTCCTTCCAATTTAACTATGGTATTTTTGAAAGCTTGAATCACTGATTTAGGAGGATCTGCTGATTTCAATTCTTCTTCTACTAAGTGAGCAATTACCTCTGAATCTGTTTGAGATGTAAAGGTATGCCCCTTTCGCAGCAAATCAGATTTTATTTCTAAATAATTTTCAATGATTCCATTATGGACTATCATAATTTTTTTTGCACAATCAGCATGTGGATGAGCATTAATTTGATTTGGAGGACCGTGAGTTGCCCATCGAGTATGTCCAATACCAATTGATCCTTCTAAACTCTCAAAATTTAGTTTTTTATTCACTTTGTCTATCGTTCCCGCATCTTTAAGAGTTTCAATTTTTCCTTGGTTTATCGTGGCAATTCCTACACTATCATAACCTCGGTATTCAAGTCGTTTGAGCCCTGTTGTTATTAGTTTTGAAACTTTAGTGTTAGAACTTGTTGTGATTGCAATGATTCCGCACATAAGATGAATCTCCACCTAGCAGATTATCAAACTGAATTGGAAATAATTAATTCTCCCAAGTTATTCAGATAAAATCAATCTTTTGTGGTTTAAATGTATTGCCTTTAGATTTAATTGAAATAGCAAATCGTAAATTTCGATTAATGTAGATTTACCTTAAAATGAAGGAGGAAGGTAACGTGTATAATCTAGAATAAAAACTGAGAATGAGGTAGCATAGAGTAGGGGTCGGTAGGATAGAAAAAAGTTTTAACCACTCTAGTTTTTTTTGAAGTAGTCCTCAAGTTTTCCATATTATACTGATTCTAAGTAGCTGGTTATGCAATGACACGTGAGTATTCCCTTATTTCCGCAGAAAATTTTAGTGTTCTTGCCCATAAAACTCGTTGGCAAATATTACAATTGATTGCTCAGGAGAGTCAAATCTATGCTAAACAAATTGCTTTGAAATTGAATCTTTCTGAATCTAAAGTTCATTATCATCTAAATTTATTACGTAATGCTGGTTTAATAATTTCATTAGGTGAGAAAAAGGTAAATCGTGGAAAAGTAAAATTATTTGGATTATTAGCTCACAACTTTACATTTTCGATAAAACAAAATGCGCTTCTCCAAAAGACAAGTGTCTTTAATGAGATTATACGAGAAAAATATTGCCCCGATGAAATTTTTATAGGAAAAATCATTGTAGGAGCAGCTGAACCTCATGGTAAATTTGATGCTTTATCACGTGATGGATATTTAGCAGGAGATCTCTGTTGGTATTTAGGAAGTCATCTTCCTATTCAACAACTCCCTTATTCCCCATTTTTTGTTATGACTGACAGTAATTACAAGATAAAATCACCTCAAATAAAGGATAACCTTATCCTTATAGGAGGTCCTATAACAAATATTCTAACTGAAACTTTAAATTCTCATCTAAAGCGAAAATTCGGGGTATATTTCTTAGAAAATCGTCTTGTGTACCAAAATAAAGAGTTTGCAGAACCTTCTCACGGGATTATATCAATAATTCGTGAAAACGATAAATGGATACTTATACTCGCAGGTGTGAGAAGTTTAGGAACACAAGCAGCTATTCATGCCATAATTACTGATTCTTGTGATCTACTAGTAAAGGATGCTGAATTCATTACTGTAATAAGGGGAAAAAGCTCAAATGCGAAAGAAATTACTCAGATAGAAAAGGTCATGGTACAAAAAGCGGAAACTAGTGTTTAAGGAAAATAATCATTATTAAATTTGTCAGGAAACACAGGAAATCCACGTCCTGGACTGGATGAGTCAAATATCCTCTATTCTTAGAAAAAAAGCTCAAAAATGATCCTGTTTATAGGGAACTACTTTAATTGATAGATCTACCGCGGTTCAACACCGTACAGTAATTTTTTTGTTAACCCCCTCCCTTTTAATGGATAACTCGTTTGACGTAGTTACGAAGGGAAACTTCCTCAACACTTAGTAGTTTAGCTTGATCCTCACCTCTTTCTTCATACTTTAAGAATAAGAGTATTTTTAAAGTTTTTAGGAGAGAGAGAAGAGTGATAATGAGAATGAGAATTTGTCAGACAAAATTAATTCTGTAATCAATTTGTTTCAATTGACTTCAGATTTGAATTTTATCAATTAAAAATAGAAAAGAGATGTAAAATGTATGTCAAAAACTGAACAAGTTATAAAACAAGCCATAGAACAAAAACGAAAAGTTCTTACTGTTCAAGAATCGAAGTCATTATTAATTAACGAAGGATTTCCTGTAAATCCAACAGGTTTTGGTATAAATCTAGAAGATCTGCTTTCAGAAGCTGACCGAATAGGATATCCAGTAGTAATAAAGGTTAGCTCAGAAGAAATCGTGCATAAATCTGATGTTGGAGGAGTAGTAACTGGAATTCGCAATAGAACAGATTTAGAAGAACAATTTAAAATTATGCAGGAAAAAATTAAGGAAAAACATCCAAAAGCGAAGATAGATGGATATATTGTAGAAAAAATGGAGTCAGGGGTCGAGCTACTTATTGGATCAACACAAGATCCTATGTTTGGACCAATCTTAGCTTTTGGATTAGGAGGGATATACGTTGAGGTTTTAAAAGACGTTGTTTTTCGGTTGATTCCAATTGAACAGGAGGACGCAACAGAGATGATATCAGAAATAAAAGCATCTAAAATTTTAGATGGTATTCGTGGACAACCTCCTGTGGATAAAAAGGCATTGATTGATCTTTTAATTAAAACTTCCCAATTTATTGACAAAAATCCCGAAATAGAAGAATTAGATTTAAATCCTGTTTTTGCTAGCGATAAAGGCGTATCTGTGGTCGATGCCCGAATTATTCTGAAAAGTTCTGAATAACCAAATAACGCCATAGAAGTAATATGCAAAGGAAACTTAGAACTCCTCCAAGTAAAGCAAAAATTATTGATAACACTGAAAAGGTCGTAAAAATTGGAATTATATCAAAATTCTGACTTAAAATAATTGGAATAAGTATAAAACCTCCCAGTACAACTAATGATCTAACCATTCGTTCAACTTGATTGAAACTTCGAATCTGTCGTTTTCTGTCCAGAATATAAACAATAATAGCTCCTAATAAATAGCCAATAGTACTTGGGATTCCTATAATAGCTATAATATTCTCTCCTATTATACTTATTCCGAATAAAAGGATGAAAAATTGGCTTATCAGAACTGTAATTGGGATTATTATCAATTCAAACTGCTGAAAAGGAGTCAATTTCAATAGTGGTTTCGTTCCTCTAATATTTCTACCGCTTCTAGAAATAGAAGCTTATTTCTCCGAATAATACAAAATTACTTATTTTATTTGTGTATTATATAGAAGTGATAATAATGAATCAGGAAACTCTAAATTCACTAGAACTCATCCAAAAGGAACTAAATTTAAGAACAGTAGTAAAATTTAACAAACAATATGAGGTTATTGCGAAAATAGGGGATTTAGATATATCAGACGCTCTTATAAAATCAAATTTTATTCCTGTTTTAGAATCTGACATAGCAATGCCAATTCGATTACCCAATAATGAGATATATGAAATGGTTATGAAAAACCAGAGAGGGATAGTAGCAAAAGAAGGACGAAAAAATCGGTATCTAGTAGTTCTCCATATGGATACAACCTCTATCATTGCTGCGATAGGAGATGATCTCGACCCTGGAATGATTTTATTTGAGCTTATAAGCTACAATTACAAAATAAAATCCTAATCAATTGGAATAGAAGAAATGATTACCTAAAATTCATGGAGAAATTAATATGGAATTAGATATGAGTACTGGACGAATTTCTGGTTTTACACGATTAAAAGGCATTGTAGGATTGCTTCGACCTCATCAATATTATAAAAACGTATTAATCTTCTTCGGTTTGTTTTTTTCTCGCAATATTTTTCGTATCGATACTTGGATTCCTATTCTAATCGGTTTTATTGTCCTCTGTTTAATCTCATCCCTAAATTATATTGTCAATGACTTCAGAGATCGTGAGAAGGATAAATCCCATCCCGAAAAAAAATATAGACCTTTTCCTTCTGGAACCGTCAGTATTCCAATGGGATTATTACTAATGATCTTATTATTAGTTTCAGCAATTTTTTTAGTAATTTTCATACCTGAAACGCATGATCCTATCCTTTTATTTCCGAGAGTATCGGACGAAGGAGATTATGAATCTGCTCAAGTAACCGTTGATTCTAAAATAGCCTTTATTTTAGTCTTAGGAGCTTTATTTATTACTAGTCAATTTTATTCATTCTTTTTGAGAGATTATGTCTTTGTTGATATTATCACTATTTCTGTGAATTATGTCTGGAGAGCTGTGGCTGGTGTCGTTCTAATCTCTGTGACTATTTCTCCTTGGTTAATAACTTTATGTTTTACATCAGCTATGCTCTTAGCATTAGCAAAACGAAAAGGAGATATGGCTGTCCTTGGAAAAAACGCCAAAGAACATAAACGAGTATTTGAATTATATACAGAAGGTCTAATTGACCAAAGTTTAGCTACAATAATTGCTGTAGAATTATTAGCGATCTTTATTTATTTGAATGAACGGCACGCAAATGAAACAGTATTTATCATTCTTTCCTTACCACTTTTTACCTTCATTCTCTTTCGTTACCTCTTTCTTGTCTCAAATAAAGGAGAAATTAGTAGAAAAGCTGAAAAATTATTTTTTGATATTCAATTGATCAGTACAGGTTTAATTATCGTTATATTATTTTTCTTTGCAATTTATTTTCCAAACTTTTTAGACAATCTTATCGGGCTTCCCCCAGATCGATAAATTAATATCTAAACCAAATACAATTAACTAGGAGTCAGTAATACCCCTTAAAAAAAGAAGAGAAATAAAATTATTTAATTAATTACGAATTTTCTTCTAGATCTTCTTCATCAAGATTGAGATCATCTAAATCAATAGGCTCGGGAGGGGGAGTCGTAGCCATAGTTATGCCAATCCAAGCAATTATAAATCCGATCATTAATGTTGCTAAATAGACTGGCCATAAAATGGCATCCATTGGAGTCGTATTCAGAAGATTTAATATGTTTACTAGGTCATAAAGGGGATCACCAGGATTTAAACCAAAATACTGCTGAACAGGTAAGAAAAGGGTATATAATAAAAGAAATATAATTGTTAAAAAGAAGATTCCATATCCATAAATTTTGTCTTTTGACATATTTATTCATTCTCCGTTCTAGATACTCCATTCCCACTCCCTCATGAATAGAGGGAGATAGGAATATGAATCTAACTGGTGCTAAAGATAATATTTTTGCTTATTTATATCTATTTATGATTATGGTAGTTATTTGTCAATATAGAATTCATATGTTTTGAAATTAAAGGGGAGGGATTTCCCTTCTTCCCCCTTAAAACAATTTATTATTAGCTAAAAAGTAAGATTATAAGTCCATGATTGTGCCAGTCGATAATTACCAAGAGAGACTTCAAAGATTGCATAGAAGTTAACAGTTCGGATCCCATGAACTGCAACACTAGTTACAAACGTAAATAGAATCTTTCCATCTCCTAAAGTCTGACCAGATCCAAGTTCAAGTCCGTTCTGAACAATTCCTTCAATACTAGCATTTTCATCTTGAGTTCCTACAAAAAATCTAACGGTTGCTCCACTATAAGGTAACCAAGTGGCTAGAGAAGGTACTTTAATAAGACGAGTGCGAAGGTTGATAGTAGTACCGCTTGGAATCGATGCTCCGTTTCCTAATAACCCATCGTTTACAGTTACTCGTCCAATTATCGGATCCAATGGATTTGCTGCATGTTCTGCAAATGCTAGAGGTAATCCCTTTGATTCCAGATCATAATCTGGTCTAATAAAGAGAGTTTGATCATCTCCAGATGGAGGAACTATATCTGGAGGTATATCAATGCCATATTGATCTGCTAAATAAATTAGAAGGGGGTCAAAACTTACCCATTCTACATATTCATCACCAGGAAGGATAGGATTGGGATCAATAGGAACAAGTACTTCAGACCAGGCATGAAGGAAGCGAGAAGTAATTACTCTCCATGGGTCGTAAATAACAGAATCATTCCCTCCAATATAACCTATCACCACTCTACTAGGAATATCTTGTAACCTCATTATCATCGTATATGTAGAGGCAAAGTGAAGTGAGGTACCGCTCGTTCTTCTGACAAACCACTCATTAAAATCTTCATATTGTTCTGGATGGGCCATGGGTTG
>Ga0209536_100000211_pt1 | contig 91229 bp, 173 predicted proteins | sample DeeMarSeWOR28_12_FD_187461 | JGI IMG/M metagenome (GOLD analysis project Ga0209536, IMG submission 187461) | Marine sediment microbial communities from White Oak River estuary, North Carolina - WOR-2-8_12 (SPAdes) (version 2) | ecosystem: Environmental > Aquatic > Marine > Intertidal zone >... | reverse complement strand
AAACGATGGTCCGGATCATGGTCGCCAGTGTTTATTCGATTCCCAAGAAGAGGCCGTAGAATGGATCTCAAAAGAATACGGCAACAGTATTGTAAGACACATCATTCAACCGCTTGTAATGCCTGAAGCTCCGTGGGGTGTATAAAGTGAGAAATCTAATTTGTCTAATGGCTTTAATGTTTGTTGGCTGTGGTGGTGATATGACCTTTTCGGTCACGCCTAAACTTATTATAAACGATTGCTCGCATGCTGTCGAGCAGCGTCCTATGCAGATCTCGGTGGCCAATTTGGATCTTGGTTGGCATGAACTCCAACGAATTGACGAACAAAATTTTGGCAGACATTTTCAAGCACGCCATGCTCTCCATGTTATGCCAGACAGTCTTGAACTTCTGATTATTGAGACTATCCAGGTTGGAGACGAGAGGTGTGATTCTGTTTACTCTGGAATTCTTCAATAAGGAGGGATGATGTTTCCTACACCAGCACCACAAAATAATAGACGTTTTATTAAAAAGCACGACGACGGAACCGCGTCAATCTGGAGACAGTGTACAATTACACAGAAGCCTTACAGTGTAGATGTGAGGGTGGGTGATTTGGAGGCATGGCAAATGGGTGAGTTGGCTCAGAATGCTTTCCCATATTTGAATGACGACCAGAGGGAGTTCCTTATCTCCAATACCACCCCTGCGGAATGGAGCAAGATGTTCTCATGAAAACTATGGAAATGAACATCCCTCGGCTTTTGGATGGGGAAAGTTTCTTCGTGTGCTCGGATCGGCCAGGAGAAGTGTTTGCCTGTACTGAGGAGTATAATGAGATCCTGAAAACTAAGGGAACTTTTTTGCGAGAAATCACTTGGGAGCAGGCTGTTATTATGCTTAATTCGGGCGACTGGCTCGGCAAGAAGTGTAGGTTTTCTCGTATTGAAGATCCTGCCCATAGCATTCCTGTTATCTGGGAGGTTGACGAATGAGTTGGTATTTTATTTTACCTATAGTTATTTCTGGAGCGTGGTTGGTGATCGGCCTTGTCAGTATGCTAGTGAGTATGGATGAGGTAGGCCATTCTCGCGACAAGGCTCAAAAATTTGGATCTCGGTTTATTTGCTCGTCTCCAATTGCCGTTGTAGCCTTATTGTATTTCATCATAAAGGGGCTTATTAAAGCGTGGGCACTGGCAGATTTCCCTTCTATAAAACTCTGGAAGCCGAAACCAGAAAAAAGATACGACTATCATTGTGCTAAATGTCACGAGCCGATGGATGGTCCGCACAGGTGAGATATGGATATTAATGATTGCCAGCCGTTACCAGATCCAGTTCATGTAAAATGGTCTACTGACCGTGGTCGCTATGTTCTTGATTCCAAAGGGTTCGCAGTTCCTCTAAATATCTGGTCCAGATATGACGAGGCGGTGGAGGAATATGACGAGGCACTCATAGATATAGAGAGTTGTCTGCTGGAAGAGTGTCCTGCGGAGGAGGAGGAATGTCTGGAGATCTAATAGAATTACAAGACTGGGCTTTTGAGAAAATTGAAAAGATTGAGAAAGATCTCTACCATGCAACAGGCGGCTATAGGTTTACACTGTCGGGAGAGAGAAACTCGCTTTGCAGATTAGTGGAGAAGATTAATTCCATGTTACCCCTTACTTTTGACGATCTAAGTGTAGGGGAATTCTATGCACTTATGAAAGACCGCTCATGTATTCGTTTCAAGAATAGCACGGATTCTTCCATCATTATTCGCCCTAATAATCATAATATAGGGGAAGTGATGAGGAGAAATATTAGTTTCTCTGGGAGCGTGCGGGTTGTACGTCTGGATGTAGATTTCAAGGGGACAGATAATGGCGAAGTTTAATATAGAAGAGTTGAAAGAGTGGTTGAATTTCAAGGTACTGAACCTGGTAGATTTTGCTGAGCGTAATATCCCAGAAGCTGGTAGATATGCCGCGTTTCGAGAAGTGGTTCAGAAAATCAAGGAAATGGAACAACTTACCTTTGGCGATCTGAAAGTCGGAGAAATATTCTGGGCTGATGGGTTTTTCAAAAAAGGAACAGACAGTGCTGGAGTAGCCAGCCAAGGATTCGCATTTAGTCATGATAGCAGTGAGTGGCTCGACTTTCGTCGGTTCGAAGATAGTTGTCCAGTAAAAAGGGCAGAATTGAAATGTGAGATAATCGATGATTAACCTTGGTGATGGTCCTTACAAAAAAGAGGCTACTCTTCAGCAGATCGATGAACTGCTGGAAGCGTGTATACTTGATTATAATATAACCGCCAAGGTTATTGAGGTCTTGGATCCAGAATCTGAGGCAGCACAATTGGCGGGAAGCGGGATGTATATCCCTGAACTCGTACAAAAAGCCAAGAAAATAAATGTAAGGATATTTAAGGTTGTTGGTAGGTTACACGGATGGAGATTCGAGAGGGCTTGGTATTACTGGCGGGCAAGGTGCGAGAAGTCTTCAGCGCAGATCTTCAATCCTGATGCCATGGAGTTGTGGGAAAGGCATGGCGACGAACTCAGGGTTGCGGGTCATTGTGGTGGTATAAAGCCCGAACCTCCATGGCTGGCGGATCGGTTCGAGGTTGAAGAAGTTCCAGATCCTGATGATTCATCGGAGAGATTATACGAAATCCGCCATGATAATCAGTTGATATGTACGGCGCCCTTCGACGAAGTTGAAGAGAAAATCCGTGCTATTAGAGAAGAGTTGCCTGAAGATAAGAGGCATGGTGGCGTGGAAAGTTACCATATCGATACACAGGAAACACTAAACGCTTTTGCTCAATATCTCATAGAAAGAGAGGAAAGAAATGGCTCGTAGAAGGAAGTCTTGGTTTCGTAAAGTTGTAGTTCTGTCGGTTCTCGTACTGGCTGGGATTGGAGCGTATACGCTTTATGACTCTCATCGCGATGATGTAAATGCCGGTGTGGATAAGGTAGAGAAGGTAGGGAAGAAGGTAAAGAGGGCTGCTAAGGCAGGATATGAAGAACTGAAGTAATGTTATATCTTGGTTGGTTTCTGGTAATTTTAAATGCGCTTATGCTGGTGTGGAATCTTTTCCCGCCAACACTTTTCTTTGTAATTCCAATTAACTTATGTGCAATTGCCTTTTCATACTATTGTGTTAAGGTTGGGAAAGCGCGCCGTGCGCCGAAGATTACTCAACAGGAAATGGAAGATAGGCTTCGCGAAATGGCAGAATATAAATAATGTTCCAATATCGTGTAGTCGTCGCAGAGAATAGTAGTAGTAATTCGATCACGGATGTGGTGGAAAAAGAGATTAATGCTTTAGCCAGGGAAGGATTTAAGGTAATCTCTACGAACGGTTTTAGCACTCGATGTACCGCCAGAATTGTCTGGACGCTGGAAAGGAAAGTGCCAGACAGCACACCTTATAGAGGAGAGATGTAATGGTTGTTCGACCTAAGGATATTATAGACTGGAGCAATGAGGGCGTGAAACTTGAGGCACTGATTGATCTTAAGTTAAAGGAAAAGTGGAATGGTGAAAATTTTGTTCATGTTTCACTGCCGCAGCATCTTCCTGATAGAATTGTCAAGCGGCTGATCAGTCTATATGAGACGGCAGGCTGGACAGTTACGCATAACAAGGGAGATTGTCAGAAAGATGGCGAATGGAATTACTTGGAGTTTCGGGCGGTTGCCTAAAAGGAAACTGAAATGAAGAAAGTACTATCAATTCTTATGATCATTGCGTTCCTTAGTCTGGTTGGCTGTGGGAATGCCAAGACCATTAATGGCAAATATTGTGATACTTATGGGTTGGTCAATAAGGACGACTATAAGTGTAAAGATGTGCGGTATCGTGTAATTGTTGGTAATGTGATCTGGGGAATTCTTCTCGTTGAAACAATTGTTGCTCCGATTTATTTCTTTGGGTTTTCTCTTTACGAGCCCGTAGGATACGAGCCGCCCGAAAAGAGATGAGAATTTTTCTTGTAAGGCACGGCGAGTCGGAATCGAACGTCGATCGCAGTGTCCATAAAGTTAAAGCAGATCATGCTATTGGTCTATCAGAAAAGGGCAAGGAGCAGGCGCGCCAGGCAGGAAAGGTAATTTCTGAAAACATTAGTGCAATCAATAAACGTGTACTAATAATGGGAATGGAACGAGGAAGAATTTCCCTACGCCTATGGGTTAGCCCATATAGGCGCACAAGAGAGACGGCTGACGAAATTCAGCAGACAGTCGGAAATTTGATAAGAGATAGAAAGGAACATATCCTTCTCTGCGAACAACAGTTTGGATTGTTTGATGGCATACCTACGAGCGAACTTCCGAAAGTATTTCCCCAAGAGCACGCTTATTATGATAAGTGTGAAAAGTTCGGTGGTAGATTTTGGGCGCGTATGCCTCTAGGAGAGTCACGCTTCGATGTTGCCACAAGAGTCCACCAATCTTTCGGCACTTTTCACCGCGATCGGGATCGCCATGGTATCAATAACATTGTTGTTGTTTGTCATGGTGTTACATTACGCGCTTTCGTGATGATGTGGTGTCATCTCACGCCAGAGTGGTTTGAGAAGGAGCCTAACCCACCGAATGGTGCAGTTCGGCTTATTGAGGATGGGTATGACAAAGGATATCTTTGATTCATATAAGATCTTTTGCGCAAAGGATGTTTTATGAGACCTTAGGATAAAAGGAATGTTGACGCTCTTTTTTATTACATCTGTTGCTCTTGTTTTAGTAACGGCACATGATATAATGGGTCGCATGGAATTGAAGCGAGAGCAGAAAAAGTGTCGGAAGGTAGATAGCCAACTAACTTCCGTGGCGAACAAGTATCTGGAATCAGAAAAGGAGTTAAAAGAACTTCAGAAATTTGTGAGTGAAGCAAACCTGCTAGAACAAGCAGAGCAGCGTCGGCTCATGGAGCCTAAGTCAAGTGTTAGTAAACTTATCGAGAGCATAAAGGATATGGAGGTCACTGGGGTTACAGCCGAATCGCACAGCGAGAAGTACGATAAAAACTTTATTGGTTTTAAGCCTTTAGTTACTCTAGAACTTAATAGAGGGGTGGTTAAACTAATAGATCTCGCACAGAGTGGAGCCAACAGTCATAGTTGGCTTATTGATTTGGTATATAACGGGGCACCTCTTACCAGGCTTACAGAACAGCATCGAGAAGAATTGGGGGCTATTTTCATGGAGAAAATGGCCGAGGCTGCAATAAGAGATACCTCAAACAAACTTCTTTCTGAGTATAGTGGGGGTGAAGATGTTGACGCTTGATTCGGTAGCAAGTTTTACTTGGGGTTTTGGTCACGAGTTTTTTCTGGAAACGGAACATGGGAACTATATTTGGTCTGATCCGAACTATGGAGGGAATAATACAATTCGTAAAACCCAACTTTCTTACAGTACATGGGCAGCTCCCTTTTGGGGTCGCGACAAAGGGAAGCATGTAGTTCGTGAATACTGCGGCGAAAATGTGCAGATTGTAGGTTAAAAGGAGAGAAAAATGAGATTTCTGATTGGCGTTCTGTTTCTTTTGGCTTCTTGTTCCCCTCACACAAACATTTCTTCTTCCACATACGGCGTAGTCGCTGGTGCTGGCTGGACTACTTTCGATGTGAAGCAAGGCGGTTGCAATGATGGTCCCAACGGAATTGACTGTAATAATTACGAAAGCAAAAACGATGTCTATATGAATGGAGGACCTGTTTCTCATTCCGTATCTGATGGGTGGTATTATTTCGCGGTGCTCGTACCAGGTTACCAAAATGGTGGGTTCCTGGAAGGTGCTGATGGAAATCTGAGCGATGAGACTAAGGGAAAGACACGAGGAGATCATTTCCGTTGTGGAGATAGTATTACCGAGCGCACATTTCAGGTTGAGAACGCCGAGATCGTAAACTATGCAGGCAGTCACAAGACGGGAACATCTCCTAACGGAAAGTTTATTATCCAGTTGATGCCCTACTGCGACACGAGCAATAACGGTGGAGTTTATATTCTTGCCGTTTGTGTTGTGGGGGCAGCGAAATCTTCCGAGTGTAAGTTTGATGCTTTTAGAGTTGCGAAAGTAAAGGGCAAGAAGGTTCCACCTGAATTTCCTCAGATTTCTGGAAGAAAGTATTATGATGCGAACGGAAACGGTCAATATGATGTGGGTGAGGTTGGATTGGTTTGGCCGCTAACTCTATCTGGTGTAGTTGATGAGACCATTTATACTGGGAGTGATGGAACTTTTTCTCTGGAAGTTATAGAGGGAACTTATAGCCTCTATGAGCAGAATCCTGTTTTCCCTTGGATTCAGACGGGGAATGTTGTAGATCAAACGGTCGTAAGTGGGGATGCTTCGGTGGTGTTGGAGGATAAGCGATATTCTCTTAATGTCTCTGATGATAGTTCTGTTTCTGGTCTAAACTTTGGAAATGTTTGTGTTGGTGCCGGTGGTGGACATACGCCAGGTTTTTGGTCTAATCAAAATGGACAAGCGCTATTTGGTGCCGATGATCTGGCAATGCTGGTTGGACTCAACCTGCGGAATGCGGATGGAAGTCACTTTGATCCTGCGAGTTATGAAGAGTTTCGCGAGTGGCTGCTTGGTAGCACGGCTGTGAACATGGCCTATAAGTTATCATCTCACCTGGCGGCCATGATGTTGAATGTTCTTAACGGGCTTGTGGATGGGGATGCTCTTATTTATGTGGGCGGGCAGTTTGCATCTGTAAGTGAGGTAATGGACGAAGCAAATGCTTCATTGGGTTTATATGGCTTTACACAGGATGGAACGGAGAGGACAGTTCAGGAGGGATTGAAGAATGCTTTGGATGATGCAAATAACAATAAGAATTTTCTACAAAGTAATCTAGAAGGGTGTCAAAGTTTGTACTAATTAATTCCTAACATGCGGGGTTTAAGACGGCGAGTTGACCCGCACACAAAAAACAACCCCGTCATTTTAAGAGGAGGGATAAGTGGACGAAGAATATCGCAAGGATGTGAAGATAGTAAATTTTACTTTTTGGCGCATTCTGGCTTTTGTAGTTTGCGCCATGTTGATCCTGGGTGCTGCGACGATTCTTAAGTGAGCGTAATGAACTACAGATGTAAAAATTGTGGCATTACAGAATCGGAAGTTGCTTTTCGTGATAAGTGTTTTGAATGTAATGGAGAAATTGAACCTATTGGTCCCTTTTATGTAAACACTTATCTTGTGGAAAGATGTTATGGCGGACCTGAAGAAGGTGGTTGGTGGTATGATTGTGGAGAGCCTATGGATAGTAGGCTCTGCGATAGTTATGAGGAAATGCTTAAAGTTAGAGAAGAAATGGAAAAGAAGTGTCAAGAGGAAAACAAGGGAAGACCACCGATCTACTCTGTTTTATCTAACGGCGAACTAAGAGTAGCAACCGAAAACCATTTTGCTGAAAAGTGGCCTCAGGGTAGACCACTCTACGAGTGAGGGAAAATGAAGGTTTCATTGTATATCGCATTTACTGCAATCGTAATTGTAGGGACAACAATGCTGGGAAGCAGGGCTCCGTTGCTTTCGGTGCCTGCGAGTAAACCGTCGTATGGTGACCATGTGTGTTGGGCAAACCCTACACCCAAAGCACTTAAAAAATGTACCAAACCTTACACATGTTCTGGGGTTGGTACATACGCATGGCATCCAAAAAAGAAGATTGCTACACGAAATGCCATTCGCTTTTGTAATAAAAAATTTGGTAAAAGGGCTTGCGTGCTTGACTATTGTGAACTTTTAAGGAGAAAATGATGGGTTGGAAATTCCTATTCACACTTACTATTGCCTATGTTATTAAAACCTTATCTTTATTTTTTGGATGGAATTATGCTGTCCATCCTGTGATGGGGTGGAGTGCGATTACTTTCCCGCAAAGTTGTCTTTTTGTTTTGTGCCTGATGCTGTTCACAATTACCTTTACACTTAAGGAGTAAAGTTTTGTACAAGGGCTATAAATCAGAGAAGCATGGAATACTTTATTGTTCTGATCCTTTTGTTGGCGGTCATGAAATCGTAAGGTTTAGGACAATTTACGGTGGTCCAGGACCTGTTCCTGGTACCGAAGAAGCCATTAAGGAAGGGTGTGTTTGCCCCGGAAAAACGGATGGGGACGGATATATTGTGGATGAACTCTGTTCGCTTCATGGATCTGAAGCACGCAGTAAGGCATCTAGGGATTTTTTAAGGGAAGTAATGGAGGCAATGCTATGAGCAAGAAAACGCTCTATAATGATCAGTTTTTTGCGGGTGAGCCAGGCGATATTCTTTACTTCGCTGCTAGTATAGTGGAAGATGAGGTGATGGGTGGAAACTCAGAGATCCTAGATTTAGAGGTCGGATCAGTTGGTGAGGGCCTAGGACTCTCTTATGACGTTAGTGATGCAGACGAGAGGCAAGAGGCTATTAGAGTTGTTCGTAAGTTAACGGAAGGGTTTAGAAATCTACTTGCTAAACTCGAGAGACGAGATCTAAGGGATGTGCGTCGATAATAGGTGGTTTCTACTAAATAAAGATCTGATCCAATCCTTAACAGGATATAAGGTAAAAAGATGGTTGGGTTCTGGATCTTATGGTGCAGTATTTAGTACAACAGATCCAAAGATTGCTATTAAGGTAACTACACACGGCGATGAAGTAAAGACTTTAGCCCTGGTCCAGCAACTTAGGGAGCAGGGGCTAAGATTACCTGGAATCATCAATGTGCATCTGCTGGCACACTTTCAGACATCCAGGAAAAGTGTATCCCTTTGGGCTAGAGATAAGGGAGATTTCTTTATTATTGTTAGGGAGTTGTTGAGGCCCACCAGAAGTAACGATTTTGACTCTTGGGCTCTTAATCATCATATGCAAAATATGAACCTATTTGAAAAGTGCGAATACAAAATCATGGTAAGGTCTGTGTTCTCCAAACATAGAAGTACACGAGATACTATTCTCAGACTTGCAGAAAATGATATCTATTTATGGGATATTAGACCATCGAATACTGGCATGAGAGGAAAGAGTCTTGTGATTCATGATGTAGTAGCCGCAAGACCGCTACCAAAAGTTACCATCCCTTCATTCGGTTATGTGAAAAGCAATGGACGAGCGCCGGTTAAGTGTCGTTAAAGAGTCGAGCAAGGAAATTGTAATCACTCTCAAGTATCCACAACTACATTACTTAAATGAATTTATTCGCCTGAAGTGTGCCCCGACACTTTTAGAAAGCGAGATGTTCCCAAACATCAAAGAGATCACGGAATCCATGACGGCACTTAACGCTTTGCGTCGTCACGTAGGAGCAAGTAACTTTGCAAAAACATGGACTCTTTTTGATGTTGGGTGTGGTCATGCTCCAAGGACCGCAGCCCTGTTGGCTCACATAACGCGCTGGGATTGTTATGCAATTGATCCAGTGCTAAAACAGAAAGCAAGGTTTCTTAAAACCAGACGATTAACGCTAATAGATCGTTGCGTAGAAGATATTGAACCCTTCTTTTGTACCACGGCTGTAGTTACTGCGGTTCATGCTCACGTAAAACTATCCAGCATCCTGGAAAAAGTTCAGGCTAAAAGGATGATAATAGTTGCGATGCCGTGCTGTAAACCTTTAGAACTACCCGACTATTCTTGCGTGGAATATAAAGATATGGGTTGCTTATCACCCAAAAGGACAGTGAAAATCTATGACATCTCGAATTAAGGAAACGCAAGCTCTTTATAGCCCACAGGCCAAACTCCGCCGCATGGAGACCAGCGATCTTGTGAAAAGTATGTTGCGCATATCAAGGACTCTTAATCTTACGCAGCGACAAAAAGAGGTCCTGGGTTTGATCCTTGCTGGATTTACCCAAGAAGATGTGGGCAGAATTCTCGGCATTTCTCAAACCAGCGTACATAAGATTTTATTCGGGAATCTTGTATATCACGGGAGATATGCTGGCAGGCGTCATGGTGGAATTCTCGCTAAGTTGCGAAAGGTTGGGGAGAGAGAAGAAGCGGTTAATGAAATCTGGAATAGGATTAAAGTGCTGTTCTATAATCCAGTGGTAGCATGAGGTGCAAGTAATGTACAATTCTTGGAGAGAAGTTGGTCCTTGGAGGTGATATATGGGTCTTAATTTTTTTGGTAGCGGCTGCGGTTGCGACGATTGCAACTGCTCCGATCTTAGAAAGAAGGGGCTTCCGAATCCAGATCCTAGAAATTTTAAGGTTTTAACAGCCTTATCTTTTGGAAGATATCTTGTTGCCTGGGTAAATTATCCTGACTGTAAGAATTATGAAGGAAATAAGATTATGATCTTCAAAGATATCTACGCCGTCCAACTGAGGAAATTGGATTTCCTTGATCCTCATTTCTGTGAGAAGGATCATTTATCTCCAGTTGCTCGAATCGTGCCGACCCATGCTGGATGGGAATTGGCTTGCAATTTTGCAGAGTTTTTGAATTGGAAGGATCAAAATGATGGGTCATGAGTAGAGAGGCAAGGTTAATACAACTTACCGCAAAGATTGCAGAACTTAGTGCTCATAGGTTTCAGATAGGTGCAATCGTTGCCCGTGGTTCCAGAATCATTTCGATGGGCGTCAATAAATACAAGACCCACCCGTTGCAAAAGAACCATCATACAAATGATTCTGGTGGATCAATACATGCTGAATTGGACGCTCTGTTGAAAGTGCATCCAGCCAAACGAAAGGGCAGTCAGATATATGTTGTTAGGCTGTTGGCTGATGGCAGTTTTGGTAACGCAGAGCCATGTAAATTCTGTAAAGATTTATTGATAACGGCTGGAATTTATTGTGTTGTACACTCAGTCGCTGACGGTCATATAAAGAAAGATCTCAGATATGATTAGAGTCATTATTTGTGTTTTATTAGTGGGATGTAATTCACCGCATCTTGTGGAGCCAGACGGTTGTAGCCCAAACCCAAATTTCGAAACCATCGAGCATGAGAAGGTGTGTGTGGATTCTATTCGGTGTGTTGAAGATGGGGTTGTACGACTGTCAAACTACGCTTGCTTCTGTGATGGCGTTTGTCTTTGTTTCTTTTCAGTGACAGACGATTGCGAGTTGTCAAGCGAGTGTAAAAAACATAGCGGCATGATGGCAATTCTATCCTTAGATTTTTGTTTACTAAAGGGCAAAACGAAGATCTTACAAGAACTAAATAACAAAGTTGATGAAATGACATGAACTTTCTGAATGTAATTGTAGATAATGGAAATGTCAGAGAAGAGGATAAAGAGGATCTGTTTGGAGATGAGGAGGTTGTTTTAGTTTCTACTACCACATCTATTTTTGATTTATTGATTACTCTTGGTGCCTTCCAGTCCAAAAGCCAGGCCAGGAAGAATTGGAAACATGGGAAAGAAACTCCTCCTGGTTTTAGCGAGTTCTTCGTAGGTAAGCGCAAGAGGCATTTAACTATTTGGAATCCAATGGAGTAGAGATGACAGTCGGGCAACTACTAAAGACGCTTTCCATTTATGCCAAAGATTATAGTGAAGTGGCTGGCGAATCTATTAAACGAAACGGTCATATGAATAATTTTCCAGCAGACCGCGAGGTTGATAAATTGCTAGTTGACGCAGCCATCGTCGATTTCATTAACTATATTGGAATGCGTAATTGTGTTGATTACGCCATGTACACCAGCGATCTTGAAAAGACGCCAGAGGAGATCTAATATGCCTCACAATGGGTATGATGTATTCTTCCCTCCTCCTGGAAAGTATGAAACCATGCATTGCCAGGTATGTGGTAGCGAATGCAGTGTTGAGAGGGATTGTGAGGGTCCGATTAGCATGGCATCCGCAATGAGTGGAAATAAGTATAAGCATGATAGATTTACGTGTCCCCACTCAGGGAAAACCTGGCACGAAAATGCTATCGAATTAATCAAGGAGTTTCATAATACAAAGAGTAAGAGGCTGCGGGAAATAATAAAAAATGATATCCACGATGAGTTGGATGAGGGGATAAAGGATGGATTGCCTACAGTTTTTTGGGAACCAGATAGGTGGTAGTTATGAAACTAAAGTTTGATGATGTTGTTAAGAGGGAATATGATCCAAAGATTCACGAGAGGCGGGTGACTTTTCCAACTATTTGCGGGTGTTCAGGTTGTGGAGGGTATTCTGGGATTTGTTATAATGGTGGCGTTCACAAGGATCCAGAACTTGCATACAAGATTGCTTTGGTCCAGTTTGGCCATTCGACCATTCGTAACTTTGATAATGCCCCACCATCACACCCATGTAACTGCGAACAGCGCCTCAAAGAGCTAAAAGGCGCTGTGAGTAAACTTAGTATAAAATCTGATACTGGATGGAATCTTGATGAAAGAACTAGCATTCTTTCACGAGGCATACGAGATTATCATCGAGTTATTGTATTTGAGCGCGACCTAACTTCCGATGAAATGAATGATTTTAAAGAGTTCCTTCAAAGGGATAAATGTCCTGGTTGGACAGGTATCCAGTGCCGCTGCCTTCCTGATGGAGCATATCGTTTCACTACCACTTGGGACTCCAGTGATTAGGAGGAATTATGGATGACATTAGAGTAGGAATCTCCGATGTACTAACTGCCTTTAATGATTCGACTATCGGATCCAAGGTAATCAGTAAAAAGCGTTTCATGACCGACATTAAGGATGAGATCGCAAAGGCGAACTTTGCTTCTTGTCGAGTACCTGGTCAGGCTTATATTGAACTGCCATGTCATTTTTGTCACTATGTATCCGCTGGAGTTGGCAGAAGGACAACTAATCCTGACGACTATGTTTCGCGTCTATATCGTGACAAGGTTGGATTGTATCTCAAGAGGCAATTTGCTTCTGAGGTGGACAAGGTCGCTGTAGTAGTGTACACGGTCGATGCCTATCTGAACGATCCAGATGTGAATGAGGCGGGGGCAGGATGGGTCAAAGATCGAGGATATACTCATATGTTGGTTGCGATATTGGCATCGGCTGGTCCTAGAAGTCCGCTAACTCCTTATCGTTTTGTTCATAATCTGGCAGGCGGAAACAACGAAGCGAAGGAATGGACGGCAGACGAGATCAGAGGGATGGCAAAAGAAATCATTGGCTATAGCAATGAGTGGTGCGTTGTAGCAGATTAGAAGGGAGAATGGGAATGATGTTTTTGGTTTTATTAATTGTTGGAGCCTTTGCGCTCGGTGGTTTTATCGGGAATAGTACTGGACCAGGCTGGCAGGGAATCGTTCTTAGTGGAGCAGCAGGTTGTGGGTGGTATTATCTCCTTCGCTACATCTGGACCAGAAAGTCGAGCAAAGATGGTTGAGGTTAAAAGATTAGCACATAAAATCCGTGATGCGTTTGAAGAGATTTATAGACATCAGTTTAAGAATCCAAGTAGTAATCCGACACTTGGAGGGTTTTGTAAACGCGCGTCTGTGCAATTTTTCATAGAGGCTCAGAGACTTGGATATGATGTGCGACTTGTGGCGGCTGATGGACATGTATATAATGTATACGATGGACACATCATTGATATTACTGCCACACAGTTTGGGAAAACAGATCGTGTTTGGATAACAAAACAGATTGGAAACCAAACAGGTTATTGGCAACCCAAGAAAAACGGTAACGAGTTATCATCTCTTGATGAACTTTATAAGGCTGGATGGAGTAGTTGGTCAGAAGAGTTCAACAAAGATTCCGAGATGGTAGCAAAATACCTGAGTGAGAATAATGAACTTTGTGTGTGAAAAGTGTGGGCATATTCACACTCCGACGAGTTATTGGGAGTTCTATGCCAAGACTGGCGAAATGATTATTCTATGCCAGGCTACAGTAAAAGAAAAAGATAAATTGTTTATTGCCACTTGCAATCAGGTAGTTGGCATTGAGGGTCATGGACAAACCGAAGAGCAGGCTGTTGCTGACCTACAAGCGCAGATTGGATACCCCTACATCAGAAAGGGGGATTCTTGTACCGGTAATGATTTTTGAGGGGAAGATATGTGGAAAATTCCAAAGCCCGGAGATAAAGTTAGAATAAACGAAGCGTTTCTTAACGCCTGGAACAACAGCGGCAGCCCCTTTTATGATCCTCTTGCCGACTGGTTTATTTGGGCGGCATCAAATATTCGTACTACTTTAGAGGTTGATTCTTGCACACCTTCTCGTTATGATTCTGATTTATGTTTCGTCAAGATCTCTGATAGAGAATGGGGTGTCTATAAAGAAACTGGTGCTTTTCATGCTCTGCTCAATGGACCTCCAGTATTCTTAACAGAGGGTGCTGGTTGCCCAATTTGTGGTAGCGATGGGGAACTGATGTGTAGTCAATTTTGGTGCAGTAACGAATTGTGTCAGAACTATGACCCTCGCGTTGTGCCAGAGGAGGAAGAAATACCATTTTAAGGAGACAACATGCTTAAGTTAATAGGATTTCTTTTTCTGTGTTTCATGGCTGCTATAGGAATTTATACTCTCCTGAATAGCGATGAAAAGGAAATTAAGGAAGCCAAGGATAAGATCGAGCGAGCATATGATGCCGCTAAGAAAGAACTCAGGAGGAACAAAAAGTGAAGGTATTGTTGAATAAAACAATTCGGATATCCAAGGAAGAGTTGCTGGAGATACTTAGGATGCAGACCGGCGACTGGCCAGTCGATGCTACTATCAACCTCGAAACTGTTGCGGACGAAAAAACAATTTGCAATCTGCGTGAAGCTGATTGTGAAGTTGTGATCCGATGGATCGAACATAGTGATAATAAACCCAAGAAGCCTGTAGCATATCGTGGCGGGGTAATTCAAACATGAAGCGACTGATCAAAAATGCGGCACGGTGCAAGCTGTGTGATACTATTATTGAAAGTCGGTTCAGGCACGATTTTCAGGCATGTCCGTGCGGTGAAATTTTTGTTGATGGTGGCTTAGATTATGTTCGTCGTGGTGGGAATGATCTCGACAACATTGAGGAGTTATCGGAGTGGGAGGAAACTGAGAATGAAACATTAGATGACTAAGTCGAAATTTGTGGTGTGCTATAAAGTTAAGAAAAACCAGACCATAGCACACCTTAAAGAATTATATGGTAAGCCACGAGCAAAGCCATATAAGAAGGTAAGAAATGATATTGAGTCCATCTGTAGCAATTTGTTGGCTGTCATCAAGGCAACAGATGAACTGATAAATAATGTAAGGGCTAAGATGGAGAGATCAAGATGGGAGCGAAAAAACTCTGCTTAAGTTGTATGAGAAAGATCCCGTTATTTGCTGGTAGATGCCCCTACTGCATTGACGATAACCAGGGAGTACATGGTAGATTTATTCTATTATTGCTTCTATTGGTTGGGTTGATTGTATTTGCACATTGGTATACTGATTCCGATAGCCCTCAGCAGACAGAACAACAACTTTTGAAGGAACTGAAAGGGACTGGGTTTCATGAGTCGCAGTGATGAAACTGAGGGGGTCTTTGCTCTGCTTACCCTGCTTCTTTTGCCCGTATCAATTATTATTCATGGCATTCTTTTGAAAATCATGTGGGGCTGGTTTATGGTTCCGCTTGGATTGCAGCCCATTGGAGCAGCCCATGCGCTTGGTGTTGGCGTGCTAATTGGTATGTTTACAGCCCGCACTCATAGCAATAAAAATGAGAGTGCTGTATCTGCTTTTTTAAGTATGCTTCTCCGCCCCCTTTTCTATTTGATTTTTGGAGCAATCTTTCACGCATTTATGTAACGCACAATAACGGTCTAGAGGAGGTGTTAAATAGGGTTGTTACAATCAAGAAAAAAGTTATAAAAAATATCGTGCGCGTGATTTTCGAAAATTTTTTTCCGCCGATTCAAATTCGACGAAACCAAAAATCTCCAAATAGGAAAAACTAGTCCTGAACCTACCTGATCATGGAGATTAGGGTCGATAGGGACGAAGCCAGAAAAGGAGAATTGACATGGCTAAGTTGCAACTGAACGGAAACATCACTATTGCTAACTCTAAGACTCTGACCGACGCCGATAAGGCGAAGGTTCTCGAGGCTCCGGAAGGGAAGAATAAGGCTCTGCGCGTTACTCTTCTGGATGTCGACGGTAACGAGGTGGTTCTGGAGGGTCGCCTCTACGAGTCCAAGGCGGGCAGTCTCACTGCTCGTTTCAACACCAAGGTTGAGAGGTTTGAGGTTGTGGAGGTAGAGGCGAAGCAATCTCAGGTTAAGGAAGACAAGCAGCAGACTGCACAGACTCTTGCTGTCGAGTTGGGTCTCTAATCGCACGCCTAAGCCCTGGGGCGTAGGAAATTCCAGGGCTTTCCTTTTATTTCTTTAGGAGAAACAAAATGGTCGTTCAAATCACTGGCAATGCTACTATTATCGGCTCCAAGACTCTTTCAGATGACGAGAAGAAGCGTGCGATGCAGGCTTCGGATGGTAATGTTAAGGTCGTGCGTCTAACTTTCGTGGACGCCAATGGCAAGGAAGTTGTGCTGGAGGGCAAACTCTATGAGTCACAGAGTGGTTCTCTCACCTCTCGGATCGTGTTTCAAAGCGAAAGTTGTGAACTGGTCGAGGTGGCTGAGCGGAAGCCCGCTGTGAAGAGGGATAAGGCTGCCGACCTCCGCAAGGAGCTTGGTCTGTAAACTCCTTATACCCCTGGGAAACTAGGGGTATAAAGCATTGATGGTATCAATCGACAAGGCTAAAATGGAGTTAAAATGAAAGTAGAACTTTCGATTAAAGCAACCTACCTTTCTGACTGGGGCGTACTTGAGGGGATACGGGAATTGGTCCAAAATGCTAGGGATGCTGAAGTAGATGGATTCCCCATGACCATCAGTTCCCCCAGGAAGAAAATTCTAAGAATTGAAAACGAAGGTGTTAGCCTGTCACATAAGGTACTATTATTCGGGCACACCACAAAGGAGGGCAGGGAGGATCAGATTGGGCAGTTTGGTGAGGGGTTCAAACTTGGGGTTCTCGCCCTGATTCGGGCTGGCCGTAAAGTTAAGGTTTATTCGGGTGATGAGATATGGACCCCCGTAATCGATCGTAGTAGAACTTTTGACGAGGATGTGTTGTGCTTTAAGATTTCTCGCTCGACAACACCAAAGGATGTGTTGAGAATTGATGTTGAATTTAATGTTGATGAGTGGGAGGAGCAGAAGAAAAACTTCTTATTCCTTCACTCTCCTAAAAAGTTCTACGAAAACTATTATGGTACTCTTATAATGGATGAGGAATATGCTGGGAAGATCTTTGTAAAGGGCATCTTTGTTCAGGTAGAAGAAGGTCTACAGCACGGATATGATCTTAAGGGAGTTGATGTTGACAGGGACCGCCGTGTTGTAAGAGGATTTGACGTTGAGTATACTGTGATGAATATCTGGAAGGAAGCCGCCCTTGCAGATGAGCAACTCAGGGATCCCCTATATGATCTGTTGGTAGCAAATACCAAAGATATCAGGTCTTTTGAATATCATAATTATCTTACTGATGACTTGTTAAATCATTTTGCAAATAGGTGGAAAGAAGAGTGTGGAGAAGCATATCCTGTAACTAATGATGGTGAGGCACAAGAACTTGGGCACTTAGGGGCGACGGGGATTGTTGTTCCCAGCAAGCCATTGGTTGGAGTTTTGTGGCAGAAGTTTGGCGGTCTGACCGATGTTAAACAAAAGTTGATGGGTAACATTGTGAAGACATATGAACTTTCTGAACTCTCTCCATTGGAACGGATCAACTATCTTAAAGCAACAAACATTGTAAGCAATGCTGTTGGTGACCAAGGATCCACTTTCAGGGATATTATCTCGATAGTTAAATTCAACTCTGATAAAATGTTAGGACAGTTTAAGCAGGAAAGGATTTACATTAGCCGCAAGACTCTCCACTCATGTTCCAGTGCTATTGGTGTCATTGCTCACGAAGCGGCTCACTTTTACGGAAGCGATGGGCATAAGGGACATGTGGATGCTTTGGAAAAGATCTGGAAAAATATTGCTAAGCAATTCTTAAAGGAGAGTTGATGAGAATAAAGATTAAATCAGTTCTACTTTTTTTAGGCATTCTTCTCGTAATTGCAGCGAGTTATGTCGTTTTCGTTGAACATTCAATCGAGAAACAGATAAGGGATTTAGGTCCCGATGCGGGCGTATCTGATTATGTGCCTGGGCTTTCGACCAGAAGTATCGTACATTTTAGGATCGATTCCAGATTCTCGCAAGAAGAGATCGTTTCTATTAGGGAAGCGATGAAAGACTGGGAATCAGAATCTCAGGGGTTGGTTAAACTGGAGGGCGTTGTTGTGGATGTCCAGTTCTCTGAGATGTTTACTTGGCGTATCGATGGAGTCCCCACCATCTATGATGCATCATCTTTCTCGCATTGGCCAGCACATGTTATGGTAGTTTTGGGCAATCATCATAGTCATCTCGGAATGACAATGATTTATACAGGAGATGTCTTTATTCTAAACAAACATGCCCCATTATTTAAGACCATTATAATCCATGAGATTGGTCATGTTATTATAGGCGATTATCATTCAGATAATCCAAAAGATGTAATGTATCCTACACTTGGTTTGGAAAACCTTGTAATCACAAAGAATGATATAGAGGCCCTTAGAAAGGCATTGGAGGAAAAGTTATGAAACGTTTCTTTTTGCTTTTGGTGCTTGTTATTTTATCATCCTGTGCAGTGGCTGTTGTGTACAGACCACCTAAAATTAATCCAGAGGTTGTAAAGGCATGTCGAGATTTCTGCAGACCTTCGCAACATACACTATTTTACAGGAATAGATATTCTTATTTCTGTGAATGCTCAAATGGTTTGGGTATTATAGTAGGAAGCATGGGAACTCTTTATAGGTGAAGAGATGATCGATTTAGATAGATATAAAGAGTGGTTGTATAGCGAAATGAAGATTGCCAAGTGTGCGGATGCTAGTACTTTCCCTTATCTTAAAGGGCGAGCCGAAGCCCTTGAAGATGCTATTAAATATCTAGAAATTGTAGATCTCCTTACTTTTAGGGATTTGGAAATTAATGAGTATTTTGTATTTGTTAAACCAGATCCAGTAGTAAAGAAAGATGAAAATCTTGATTCCTCTGAATTTGGTCATGGTCGTGAGATCTATATAAAACTTTCGAATCATGCGATGCTCGATCTTTCATTGAATCCAGGTTCCACTCGTCAGGTCCTAAAAAAAGAATTGGATTTGCCAGTGAAAAGGGTTGTTGCTACTTTTAAAATAGAGGGCGAGGATGAGTGAGTTACTAGAACTAAAACGATGGGTGTTAGATAAATTAGAGGATGTTAAAGGTTTTGCTGCCAATGCTGATGCCGAAGCAGAATTGAGACTTGAGGCTGAAGAGCAGGTTTTAGAAGAGGTTCTTGAGGAAATTAATTCCTTGCTTCCCCTTTCTTTTCATGATCTGGAAGTAGGAGAATTTTTCCAATGGAAGGGTGCGCCAGGCAGTGTGCGTTTCAAAACTGGAGAAAATACCTGCGTTTGTATTACACAAACGGACAAATTTGCCGATTGTGTTGGGCTGGTTTACGAGGCACCGCTCCAGTTTCAACTAGACAATATTGTCATAAGACTTATAGCAAAATTTGAGGAGGAAGGGAAATGTTAGCATTTGCTATCATTTGCATCATTCTATTAGGCTTTGCTTTTTTAACTTTCTCTGCAGTTGTGATAAATGATCATAGTAGCAGTTTCGGAGAAAGAATAATGGGTGTGTGTGCTGCGGCTGGCGTGCTTGTAACTCCGATTGTTTATATTGCAATGACGATGGCTAGGTAGTATGGCCAAGCAGATTTCTACAGACCCAAATTTCAAATGTACTTGTGGCAATGTCGTATATGCTGCAACTCTGAATTCAGGTAAAACGCTACTTACTCTTTTCTGCGGAAAGTGTAAAAGAAAGTGGCGTTTCCATGTTACAGTGTGGTAGGAGTCGCTAAATGGCTTTTAGATTAGAAGAGTTTAGGCGGTGGTTGAAACAGCAAATTGAGGTTTGTGATTTGCCAAGTGGTCATGGTACTGCATACGATGAAACCGTAAAGCCCATCTGCAAGGACACATACCAGGAAGTTCTTAAAAAAGTTGATCAGTTGAACGGTGTTATTTTTGACGACCTTAAGGTCGGAGAACCCTTTAGACTTCATGTTCCAAATTATTCAAAAGAATACGCGGATAAGATTTGGATCAAACATAGCCATGCAGCGTGTATGTCCATAGAAAAAGGTGGCAACGTCCATTTAGCGATGAAAGATGACACTCCAGTTACTCGGATAACTGTAACATTCATGGAAGATTAAAATGCCATATAAAAGTGATCTGGAAGCGGCGCATGCCAGGATAGCAGTTTTAGAAGAGAAACTCAAGAAAGCGCGAAGAAAAAAGGTTCCTGTCTGGAAAATGTTGATGGCATTTTTCGGAAAAAGGATAACGGATAGAAAGTCTGCGTACTTCGCTATTTCTATTGCCTTTTTATCAATTTGTCTTATTTCTTTATCCACTGCAAAAATGTGGTCCAACAGCATTAGAAAAGCAACTGCTTATAATTTTTGTAAAAGTTTTCACTGTGCTAAGGGCAAGGCACGAGTAAGTTATATGGATGATGAGAAAGGCTACTACTGCCGGTGTGTTAGGAAATCATATAGAAAAGACGGCATGTTAAGACTTTCGCTTCCAAATAGGTGAGTTATGGGTAAAGATCTAAAGGCAGAAAATTTAACGATTTCACTCCCGAATAATGGGTGTAATAAGAACTGCCCTTACTGTATCTCAAAGATGACTGGCTATGTAGAGAATAACTACGAGCGGATGATTGAGAACGCTGAAAAGGTTAAAAGCGTAGCAAGGGCAGCGGAAGTTACCTCGATCCTGTTTACTGGTAAAGGTGAGCCACTATTATCTCTTAAGGAACTGGAGTGTTTCTGTAAAATCTTTAGAGATTTTCCTTTAGAGATTCAGACAAATGGCATTAGCCTCTGCAATAATCCGTCGCTGCTACACAAACTCGATGGTTTTGGAATCAATGTAGTAGCCATCTCAATTGATGGATTGAGCCAATTGGGAAAATTTGATGAAGTGTTTCGTATGATTAATTATGTTGGAATGATTTCGCGTGTTACGCTTAATCTTACCAACAAGGTCATGGAGAAAATGCCAGAGCCTATAGATGATCTTATCGCTGTATGTAAGGCACTTGGGATCAGGCATCTGACTTTTCGGCGAGTGATTGCTCCCGAAAGGCCACAGGATATAAAAGTCGCTAAGTGGGTTGAACAGAATACGCCAACAAGTCGGGAGTTTTTAAGGTTCAGTGATAAATTAAGTGGCCTTTTGGCTGGTAAGGGCAAGTTGATTCGATCTCTTAATTCTGGCGTGACTATATGGGATATGGAAGGGGTCTCCGTATCGCGATCAGACTATTGTATTCAAGAGCGTGATTGTGGTGGTGACTTGCGGTCATTGGTGTTCCTGGAGGATGGTCATCTGTACACTTCCTGGAATAGTAGGGCATCGGTGTTGTTTTGATGAAAATCATTACTGTTTGCGGAACCTTTGACGAAGATGGTGGTAAATTCTCCAAGGTGGGTGATCACATCCATAATGGATTGGACAGTTATTTTAATGGAGAACATGCCGTCCAAACCTTTAATGGTGGACCAATTGAGTCTCTACCAGCATTAATAAACCTCACCAAGACTGCCGATGCAGTTTTGTGGCTCCCGAATATATCCAATGATGTGGAAACGAAATTCGTGGGTGAGATTAAAAAGGGAAATTATAAATGTACGCTGATAATCTCCAAGCGAAACGACGACGATAAATATACGCTGGCAGATTTAACACAGCGAGCACTTGCCGTAAAGGCAAACCTTTTCCTGGAAATCAAGAAAGAGGATCGTATTAAAGCACGGCTGATTGATCCTTTGGGCAATCTGTTTCTAGATTGGACTGAGGATTTTGTGTTTGTTGGCGAGAAAATCGGAAGGCGAATCAGAGAGTTGCGGTCCTTCACTCGTATGGGCAGTGTACAGGGAGTACCATTTGTAGAAGTACCCGATGAGCAGGAGTTCTTTTCTTTAATTAAAGAGGCTGGAAAGAAGTTTCATAACCTGGTTCCGAGTGTTGCTAATCCCTCAAGGTTTTTAGGAAATGCCTCATTCAGGTGCACTCAGGGAGGGTTTCCATCATTCAGGGGCAGCAATGGGTTCATCTATGTATCACAGAGAAATGTAGATAAGAAGGTGATTGATAGGAATGGCTTTGTTGCAGTATCTCCTACATTTACTGGAGTAGATGTAAAGCAAGTGGTATACTATGGAAATCGTAAACCATCGGTTGACGCACCAAGCCAGATACGATTGTTTAACTATTATCCGAAGGTAAACTATATTCTTCACGGACATGTTTATCTACACGGATTTTCCTATACCTCTATGGTAATACCATGTGGGGCTACAGAAGAAGCCGATGAAATAATACGGCTAAAAGAATCTAACGGCTATACATTTTTCGGGCTTAATTTATTGGGTCATGGATTTATTGTGTTATCCGATGATGTGGAGAAGATCGAAAAGACAATAAAACATTGTAAATCTCGTAACCTACCAGAAAAGGTGTAAAATGGAACCAGTCGGAGACAAGATTGCTGAAGCATTTGCGCGTTTTATTCACCAAGTGCGCGATATGGTTGCCAAATATCATGAGGATAAGTTTCCAAATCTGGCACAACCTACAATTTCTTTTACAACCGGCAAAAGGTATTGGAAGATTGTAAAGGATTATTACGGTCAGCGGGCTGTTTATTGTTTTGTTGATAGGACAAATGGAGATATACTCAAGGCTGCTACATGGAGGGCTCCTGCGAAACACGCGAGGGGCAATATTTTGGATGATAATCCCATGAAGGCGGTAAATGAACATGGGGCTGTTTATCTGCGATAGGAGAACATAATGAAATCGCTACATTGTCCGATATGTGGTCGTGCTGGATCAACTCAACTTCCATACTGTCCAGCCCATGGCACGAAAATGCGTGATATAACAGAGCATAGGCTTTTCCCTCCATATGATAAGACGTATGGTGTATGGAAAATAACAACTGAGGGAGATTGCGAAGGTAGAACTGTAAAACATCTTGGTATTTATCGAGGACACATTGACGAGATCGCCAGATCTTTAGCAAACACTGGTGGGGGATATTCCCTTCAGTTTTCTGCCGTAGATATACAAGAAAACCATCCCCCGGCTCGTGTAGAAAAAGTTTCTGTGTCATTAGATATAGAGAGTAGAACCTGGGATTATAAGGCAGAGGAGAGAGCAAATGTGGTGGGCAAGATGTTTAAAGAAAACAACAGACCGGTTACCATCACACCAGGACAATACTATGCTTCGTTCATAATCAATTATCCACGAGATGAAAATGAATAGAGATGAAGTTCTTAAATTAATGAATGATAGTGTTGAGTCTGCCCTCCAAAAGGTAGAATTCTTTGTCGAGGCAACCGACTTTGAAGTACAAACATTTTGGGAACAGAATGATCGGCACCGTCAGTTAGAACGCAGGTCTGTCGAGTGGGTACAGGTGGGACTTATATGGTCGTTGCAAGTTGGGACATTCCATGGGTTTCCTGTGGTAGTTCACCTGACTTTTGCCCTTCTTAATTCCCATCTCGTTTGCTTTTACGAGCCAGCGAGCCGAGTGGTTGATCGTGATATGGTGAAAAGCTATTTCGAGGATGGATATGATCCTAAATGGGATGATGGAAAGAGAAGGGCTTTTACCAATGCATGGAACTTTCACCACTGTTTTTATCATTGCTGGGAGGAGTAATGCAATATCCGGAAGATTGGGAAACGTTACTTAAGGTTATTAGAGAAGAGATCGCGAGTGAAATAATTAAAAACCTAGAGATCTCGTTCGAGGCTGGTGATACTGTGTTTGGTGATAAGGAGCCTGGCACGCTTACCCTAAAGTACAAGGGTGAAGAGTTTTACTGTGAGTACGTTGACATCTAATAAATACCCAAGGATACCCCACCTCCCGTGGTCACCTGGTGGAACCAACGATGATAAAAGATTGAAAACCGTTTGGCATTTAATATCAAAGAAGATTGTTATCACGGAGAAAATGGATGGATCCAATCTCTGTATGACAAGAGATGCGGTCTATGCAAGATCTCATAGCGGTCCTCCAACTCATAAGTCTTTTGATTTAGCAAAAGCACTTCATGCGCAAATCCGTGATAAATTGGATCCCGGTGTATCCATTTGGGGCGAGTGGTGTTACGCAGTTCATAGCATCGAGTATACAGATTTACCGGGATACTTTCTGGTGTTTGGCCATCGGTGGGATCATAAAAAAGTACCTATTGAATTCAAAATGACACATCCACCAGGTCCCTTCTGGTGGTCACATATTCTAACCGAGATAAGGGCAAGACAGTTGCACCTCCCTACAGTTCCTATTCTATGGAAAGGGGTGGTTGGGAGTCCGGAAGAGCTTGAGAAATTAACCAATGACCTGGCACACGCACCATCTGCATACGGGGGTGAAAGAGAAGGGGTTGTTGTTAGACAGGCGAGGGAATTTGTTGAGAAGGGAAGGTTTACTAATGAAATAGATTTCTCTCTTTCGGTGGCTAAATGGGTGCGTAGCGACCACCCGAAAGAGCCAGATGATCATTGGATGTTTAAACCGATTCGCAAACAGGGATTACGCAATGCGTAAATATTCTTTACACATAGATGAAGACCAAGCAAAAGTTCTGATTAAAGCCCTCGATCTCTATTCAAGGATCGGACTGGGACAGTTTCAGGAAATTATTTATGCTTTTAATTGGAGGAAGATTGTAGGACGCGAAGATTTTGATTTACGCTATGGCGAGGCTAAAGAACATTTAAACAAAGCGAAATTTCATTTAACCTTACACCCACCCAATGCTTCTCTAGGAATCTTTTGTAAAGAAACTCCCGAGGAAGCCAAAATGACGTGGGATATTCAGCAAGTAGTTCGCCATCGTTTGGCCTGGGACAAGGAGCCAAAAGGTGGCTGGCGAGTAGATTTCGATAATCCGATGCAATCTTCACAAAAACAACTTCCTACTATCAAAGAGGAGAAGTAACATGATGACCCATCGTCCCTTCGAGGTTTTTTGCCGTAATCATTTCGTTGATCCCAGTGGTAATGTTCAGGATATTAATTCTAATTCACAAGAGGCTAAGAGCAGACGCAGAAAGCGTCACCAGGATAGATTAACCCATCAACTCAGAGTTCTACAAAGAGATCTTGGCGATCTTTACAAGCGCGGGCAGAAGGCTCGTGAAGAGAATAGTCAAGAGGTTCATGGAATTTTTAAGCGAGCCGATAAGGTGCGTCGCCGTATTGTATCTGTAAAGAAGGAACTTAGGAAGGTAAGAAAGGAAGATTGATGTCTACAACGAAACCTAAGAGAATTTGGTTTGTCATAAAAACCGTTCTTGTAGATATGCCGTGTGTGGTGAAAACATTTGATACGCGGGAAGAGGCTGTTTCTTGGGTGAAAGAAAACGAAACAATGCCAGAAGGGCGACCCAGTTTTATCATTGTTACAGCACGCGTTCCGCACAATCAATGGGGGAGAGTCTATGTCTGAACACAATTGGTTCAAGAAATTTATGGGAATGCCTTTAACAGAGCAAACGGATAAGTATCGTTGGTGTAGTATTGTTGCGTGGGCTGTTGGGGTTGCCACGCTGTTTGCTCTGATTAAGGTTGTGTTTTAAGCCATGGCAAGGAAACTCGCATCGATTCAGATAATTGATTCTCTGACCCCCATTCCTAATGCCGATAGAATTGAAAAGGCACAGGTGATGGGTTGGGGTGTTGTTGTTAAAAAGGGAGAATTTGAGGTAGGATCTAAATGCGTATTTTTTGAGGTGGATTCCGTACTTCCCGATGGCCCTGATTGGTCGGAGTTCATGCGCCCTCGGAACTTCCGCGTAAAAACCTGCAAACTTCGTGGGGAATTAAGTCAGGGGTTAGCACTGCCAATTACAATTCTACCTGAAACTTATAGAGTAGAAGATGTAAAGTATTGTGATTCCTGTGGTGATGAGGTCAGTGTAGACTGGAAAACGATTAATCCTCGTGAGTTTGAAGTTGGCACCGATGTAACGGATGTTTTAAAGGTTGATAAATATATACCCAAACCCAGATTTGGATTCCGTGCCGGTGCTGCTCTTGGTCCATTTCCTGCAATGATTCCTAAAACCGATGAAACTCGGCTACAATCCATTCTCCCTGTGCTGGAAGAGATTAAGGGAATTCCCATCTATTGGACGGTCAAATGTGATGGGACTTCGGGTACTTTTGCCAAATTAAACGGGGAGTTTATGGCTTGCTCCAGGAATCTCAAGAAGAAACCTGGAGATAATGTGTACTGGCAGATCGCAGAGAAGTATAAGTTGGAAGAGTTCCTACCGGAAGGTTTTGCAGTTCAGGGAGAGGTTTGCGGTCCTGGTGTTCAGAAGAATCGCCTAGGTCTGGAAGAGATTGATTTATTCGTTTTTGATGTGTTTGATATCAAAGCGGGCAGATATATGGGCCTTGATAAATTTCGAGATTTCTGTGGTAGCCATCTCAAAACCGTGCCAATTGAACAAGTTGTTTCTGATCCCAGCACTATTGATCTTTCGCTTGATGCTTGGCTTGAAAGGGCAAAAGGCCTATATGAAGGTACAAATAATAGGCGTGAGGGAATTGTTGTGAGAGCCGTTCACCCGACATTCAGCAGGGCTACCAGCGGAAGGCTTTCATTTAAGGTGTTAAATAACGAGTTCCTATTGAAAGATGAGGATTAAATGATAAAGATTCTTTCGGTCCTGCTTATTGCTGGGACACAACCTCAGTCATTATCTGGATTTTGGGTGGCACCAAAACATCCAGAGTTACAATTAGGAATCGCTGAACAAGGCAAGTCTTTAAAAATTGTTACAGTTGTTTCTAATAAATATGGTAAGCGATTTTATACAACTTTTCATGGCAAGGTTCAGCGAAAGGGGAAGAGAATTTCTTTCTCGGTATCCAGTAAAGTGATGGCTGTGTCCAAATGTACAGTTGAATTTACTATAATGGGGCATGGGCAAATCTCTCCAGGCAATCCAAGGAAATTTAAAATGAGGGGTGCACTTATTTCTTATATGGAATGCGATGGTAGTAAGGGTAAAATGGAAGTTGACGATATAAGTGACACATGGCTACATTATGTTAAGCCAAAAAGTAAAATCTTTATCTAAGAAACTACTCCATACATTTGCTCAACAATTTTTAGATACTGTAATTATTGGAAATTTTGTTTGGAAGGCGCCAAGGAAACGGAGCAAACGAATGACACGCAGTAGAGTTAAGGGCAAGCAAGAACGCGTCGAGCGAGCTAAAGAACGAGCCGAGATTGCTGCCAAGAGAACTCCTCAAGAACAACTAAAGCGTTTGGATGAGATGTTCGGTGAGGGGCGAGGGGCAGCAAAGGAGCGAGCAAAATTGGCTAAGCGAATTGCAGATATGGAGAAAGACAAGTGAAATACATTAAGGGTGACCAGACTTATAAATTGGAAGATCTTCCTTTGCTTAAGATTAATCTGCGGGCTGACGGAGAACAAGAGGGGATTTGGGTGCGGCAGGCTGAATCGGAAGTTGTTCTCCAGAATAATGCAATTTGTTTCTATCCGCTTCACTCATGGGGTGCAGTTTTCCATTCAAGAAATCCAAAGGGGGATCTGCGTGAGGTTATTGATGTTACCGAAATAAGAGGTGAAGGACCGTGGGATCTCGAACTTACTCTACATCCAGAAGCGTGGGATGCCTTTCTGGAACGTGGTACTATTAATGAAGACGGCGAGCCTTTAGATGAAGAAGGCGAACTTATTTTTGGAGTAAAGGATGCAGATACCGAATAGACCTCCTGACCGCATCAACGAACATGGGAATCATATATACGATGCCTCTGTTTCATGGGATCGATACAAATATGATTTCAACCTATGTTCACCAAATGAAGGTTGGAGCCAATATGATACCGATCAAGATGCCTGGTATTTTGGGGTGTGGGTTAACCTACAGGAGCGACTTATTGTTACATTCGCCGAAGGCGATGAAATCATTTGCTATTGCCCGACGTCAGAAGGTTTTAAGGCAGAATTAAAAGCGATGTCGGATTTTTATGGTCCACCCCCACCCGCATTCGTTTGCATTGACGACAATGGTGTTACCTATCATTTTGATCCTGACGCAAGACCGGAGATTTAAAAATGTATTTTGACTCACGAGATGTAGCAGCCAATACCAGAAGGTGGTATAAGTCTATTAACAGAAACAACATGACTGCTCGTGTCGAAGTTGATCCAGAAGGTGAGATTAGGGAATGGCACGATATTAGTGATGCTGCCTATAAGATGATCGACGAGGAGGGTTGTGTTGATCTGCCAATCGAATTTGAGGTATGTACATTGTGTAGGGGTAAGGGAAAACATGTTAATCCCAGCATTGATGCTCACGGTATTTCGGCAGAAGAATGGGATCGTGATTGGAGTTACGAGGATCAGGAAATGTACATGAGTGGCGGATATGATGTTGTCTGTTATGAATGTGGTGGTGAGAATGTTGTGCCGGAACTGATTCGTGATGAGGCAAGAGTTTCGAAAGAGGTTCTGGAGTTTATTAAGATCATCGATGATGATGCAAGGGATGAGGCGGCTTATGTTCACGAGTGTATGATGGAAAGGATGATGGGAGCATGAGCACAGGTCTTGAATGTATGTTCCTGGAAAAAACTGAGGGAGAGTGGTACTATATTTTGGAACAATATGGATCTCCTAAAGGTGTATGGGATTGGCTTGACTATGCTGATGCGTATGGTCCTTTTAGTTCTGAAGAAATGGCTCAAGATCACCTCCACAAAAATCATGCCAATCCAGGCGGCTGGAGTATAATGAGGGCCGATCATTATTCAGCACTTTCAGATTCTCAAAAAGAGAAGTATGAGGATTTAACAAAACACGCCACAGATCGAGGTACAAATGTCATCTGGTGGTGAGTATATTCGATGTCCGATCAGACCGAAAGGTGGTAGGCGGGCTCCAAAATCTACAGAACGAAAAAATGCTGCAGCGGATAGGATTGTTGATCTTATTGAAAAGGGAAGATATGGCTGTAGGCTAGCCACACCTGCTCGAAAACTGGATTATAGGGAAAGAGAGCATATTGCTGAACTTAATTGGTTCAATTCCCTATCAAAGAGGCAACAATTACAGCACCTATCCGAAAGACTTAGGAAGTTAAGAAAAGCAAAAGCGGACCTATATATAAGAGTTAACAACTCCAGGTCTGAGCAGAAGCGCATGGTGATGAGAAGGAAGTTAAGGGAGCCTATTATAGATCTTCAAATAGCCGAGGTTGAAAAGCAGATAGAAGAGATAAAGTAATTCGTGCGCGTGGTTTTCGAAAAAATTTCTGCGTCGATACTATTTTGTATATGGGGCGTCGTCGCGGCGGGCAAAAGTTCGCCAACGGTTAGGTTCGGATGTTGTTGATATTTCAGCGAAGATGTCATTTGGCTGACAACAACATACGGGGGCGACTCTGCGGAGGTGCGAGTCGTGGGGCTTCCTCCGCTCCCCGAGTTAGGCGTTGCTCTGGTTATCAAAAGCGCTCATGCTGACCCCTTGCATGGCTAAACAAGAAGGGGTTTTTTTGGAGGGGTTATGGAGAAACTGTTCACAGATAGTGAAGAATGGACTAGTGAAGCCATTGAGGTTTCCCTTGAGTTTAGTAGGGCCATTGAGGGTATAATGCGGCATTATGTCGATAAGGGTTATCTAATACGGGAACTATCTTGTATAGCCCACGGATGTGTGACTGATACGGAATGTAAATTGATCTTGGATAAAAGGATGAAAGATGAAACCAGGCTCATTGGTGAGGCTTGTGAAGCCGCCAATTCAAAATCAGGTTGATATTGGGGCACTTGCCAAGGTGGTTGACGGGCAGAGTGCTTTTCCAAATTTATACAAGAAGTTACTTTCAAAGATTGGCTCAAAGGATGCAAAGCAGTTTGTTTGGATTAAGTGGGTTAAAGATCCTAAATTTTGGCGTGGTCAGCCAGATGGCGCCTATGCGTCATTTCGTTTTGTAAAGGTGTTACGCAATGTAATTAACACCGGCAGAAAGGTTTTAAACTGATGAAAGAAGATCCTATTTTTGATTTAAGAAAACAGGTTTTAGATGTTCTTATGAAAAACGAGCGTGCCGCTCGTGAAGGCATGAAATATCTTTCTGAGGTAATGGTAGCGCTGATATCCCTTGCTGCTGACCTCCACACTAATGTTGGCGGCAGCGAGAAGGGATTTATGGATTTTGTTAAGGGCGTGTGGGATGTCCCAACAGATAAAGTGTCTAATAAGCCAAAGAAAAGGAAGAAGGTTGTGAATTGATCGGGAAATCGATCAGGGAATATACGGCTGAAGAAATTCAGGAAAAGTTTTTTAGTCAGTTATATGTTATGATCAAATACTGGGAAAGAATAGAACAAGAAAATTACAAAGATAAATTGGAAGGGCTTGTGTTTAGCATTTTGAATATCCTTGACGGAGGTTCCCTCGGTTTCCCAAGGGTTTTGTTGGTTCCTTATCCGCACCCAGAAGATAAGGAGTTTCATATTAGCGAGGGCGAAAATTGGTTTCCACAAAATACTGAAGTGGATAAATTGGCTGTAGGTGAGTTGAGTTGTAATGGCCAACTTCACGAAGCATGGGTTGTTTACAAAAAGAAAAGGGAGGAAAAAAATGGCTGATGAGAAGCAGGTTCGTAAGGTTGCTCAGTGTGTGCGAGTTCTTCTGGAGACCGAGGGTGTCAAGGCTACTGCTCGCAGGATTTCCGAGGTAATTGATGGTGAAGATCTCAGTGATCCCGTTGCCCTTAAGGACAAGGTAAAGACAGCACTAAGTACTGCAAATGATATGCGTGGTTCTGCTAATGATGGTCCTTCTACCCGCCAACAGCGGATCGAGACCTTCATGACCCAGCATTGGTCGCATATTCGTGACGATGATGTCGTTCGTTCTGCCCTGCTTGATGCGTACTGCAAGGGTCGTATCAAGAAGGATAAGCGTCAGGAGATGCAGGAAGAGTTGGTCAAGCGGTGTGAGGCGGGCGTGACTCCTGTCACCGATGCTCCCATCTCGGACGACGATGAGTCCGCTGAGTTTGATTTTTAATTAAACTTCAAACACAAGCCACAGCTCCTGTAACTTAACGGTAAAGTTCCAGGTATTCTGGAACATCAATGGTTCGAGTCCATTGCAGGAGCCAAGGGGGTGAATAATGTTTCAAGGTATTCTTCTATTCCTTATACCTTCAATTTTTGCTGGTATTCTCTGCTACATCGTCGGCACAGCACTTCCGGCCGTGATTATTGGATCCCTTACTCTTGTTTTAGGTTTACTCAGTATTAAAGCAGCAAGCGCTGTAAGTAAGGGAGGAACTTCAGGGGGATTGGGGATTGTTTTTCTTTTTACCATTCCATTAACAATCAATGGATTTTTGCTTTTATTCGGATCAGGAATTTATTATTTGTGTAGGTGAAAAATGAGAAAACTACTATTATTACTACCCATCTTTTTAGGCTGTCTTGTGGAAGTTACCCCAGAACCTTTTCCAGATTGTATCTATGATATAGACTGTCTGCCTGGTGATATTTGTTTAGATGGGTTTTGTACCTACGATTTCATTCCGCTACTTCCAGGAGAATCAACCGTAGATTGCCAATGCTGGGGAGACTACTATATTTTTATTGGGGAAACTCGCATCACCAACCTATGTGAGAGCGGAATGGACATAGTGGAGATGTGTGTAGGGTGTTGTGAGTATTGGCGTGGACAATGTGTCGAGCCAATGTTGGGGAGATTTTGTACTTGAGTTGGTGAAAAATGTTAAGAAGTAGGGTTACAAGAAACCTTCCTGTTACGATAGTTTGTCCGAATACGAGACATCGAATAATTAACCAAGTCATATATGAAGAGTTTATAAGTGCTCTTTGGAGCAAGCGAAGAAACTGGACGCCTGCAGCACATCAGCGCCTTCTTGAGTATGACATTGATCTATCAGAAGGTGTCCTGAAATCCTATAAAACACAGATCAGGAATGGAACGCGAGATCCTGTGTCGTCTCCCAGTTTTAGCGGCGAGTTGTTTAATGGTAATTGTTCATCTCGCTATGGAAAAGATGGGATGTACAAGCAGTTTGAACTATGGCGTAGGTTTTATGCGAATCCAGATGGTAAATATGTGGGATTACCCGCCAACCAAATTCTTTTAGTAAATAGAGATTTTGGTGCAAATAATGTGTTTGCCTGCGAGCGTAATATTCAAACAGCACGATTTATGAAAGATCTTCAAAGACATTTTTCCAGACCGCCGCACGCCCAGATTATTGTGAATGATATCTTCTCATATCTGGAAACTACTCGTGAACTGTTTTCTGTGTTTGATTTTGATCTGATGTGTCAGGTCAACACCGAGGGGTTACTGGAAAGGTTGGCGGCTACTGTTGCTCGGACCATGGATTTACCTGCTGTTGTTAATGTTGCAACAACAGTCGGGCGATGGATTACTAATAGCGAGTACAAAGATATAATGCCCGACCTACTTATTGAGGAATTAAGTCAACATGGGGTTGGTGTTATAGATTCATTCTCTGGCGGTTACAATGACCGAATAATTCCCATGAGATATGAGTTTCTTGCACTCGACGGTACCAGGAGAGAATACTAATGGAAGATTATGAGTTTGCTAAAAGATTTGCGGCTTTGGTGCATTATGGCCAAAGATATGGAACTCACAGTTACACTTACCATTTGCAACAAGTGGAAATGGTACTCAATAGGTTTGGGTTCCATGATGAACAACTTAAGATCGCTGCCTGGCTTCATGATGTGATTGAAGATACGGGCATTTCCTACGACAAATTGAAGCACGGGTTTGGCGAAAATGTAGCTGATGTTGTTTATGCCGTAACCAACGAAATGGGGCGTAACAGAAAGGAAAGGTATGCTAAAACATACCCAAAGATAAAAGCCAACAGACCTGGTTTGATTATTAAACTGGCTGATAGGATCGCTAATATAGAATTTAGTAAGGGATCTAACACTAACTTCGTTAAAATGTATGAGCGCGAGTGGCCGACATTTGAAGCAGAACTACATGATGCTACGGAAAAAGACAAACGCATCATAAAGATGTGGCGTTATCTGGAATCTCTTTTTGAAAAGGAAGAAAGTCATGGGTAAAATAGTTGTAGAGGATTACACGCAACCACCTAAAAAAGAAGAAGTTATTGATGGTCTGGCCAGTGCACTGTCCATATATGCCTCTTCCCTGGGACTTCAGGCTGGTCTTGAGGGAAGGGAGTCAACTCAGGCGGCACTTCAGGCTGCAGAAGAGATGACGATGTACTTAATGAAACTCGAGAGGATGTCCGAGGAAGAGGTTGCCGAGATGCGGGCTCGTGCAGTCAAAGACGCTGAGCGTCGGATAGCACTTTTGGAAAAAAGTGGTTCTGTAGACAAAATTAGAGCATTTGTGGATGAGGCTAAGGCAGAGAAAAAATGAATAAAGAATCACTTGGCGACAGGATGAAGCGATACGAGGAATCAACGAATTTTAAGATCATTCCTCGTGCACCGATCATGGTGCGCATCGATGGAAAAGCCTTTAGCACCTTGACAAAAAGATTGAAACTTGCTAAACCGTATGATATTTGTTTCTCTTCTTGGATGACCGAAACAGCCAAGCGTGTTGCAAGTGAGATGCAGGGTTGTATGCTGGCTTATACTCAGTCAGATGAGATTACATTTGCAATTAGATCTGATCAAACCGAAGAAACTACCCCTTGGTTTGATAATAGAGTTCAAAAAATTGTATCTGTAGCAGCAAGTGTAGCGGCAGCCACATTTAATCATTTTATCCCTGTTCTTAAAGATGAAAATGGTGAGGTAATCCTTGATGATTTTTCCAAACCAAAAAGGGCTGGAGTAGCATTTTTTGATTGTCGCGTCTGGCCGATGCCCAGCATGATGGAAGTAGTGAACAATTTGATCTGGAGACAGAGAGATTGTGTTAAGAATTCTATTAGTAGTGCTTGTTATTATGAGGTTGGTAGGATTGTGGGCAAAGGTACCGCCAGAAAGATGATGCATAAGAAGAATCAAGATCAGCAACAAGAGTTGTTATTTTCTGAGGCTGGTGTTAATTGGAACAATTATCCCGCCGAGTTTAAAAGAGGAATTGTAGCATACCGTAATTGGATTACTGTAACCACGGAAAATGGGACGGCGGAGCGTCGGCGATGGGAAGATAGTGCTGCACCAATTTTTACCAGCGAATATGGTAGAGATTGGTTGTCCCAAATTCTTATGCCCGAGTGTAAAGATGAAGAAAGACAAGAAGTTCGACAAGATCAAAGCCCTAAAGCGACAGAGTAGAAAAGAAAACAACCAGTATGGTAAGGCTGGACCTCATAAAGATCGCAAAGATAAGAGGCAACGAAAACTCAGAACCCAAGATTACTTGGAAGAGTTAGAGGAGGAAGAGGAAAATGAGTAAACTGTTGGTTTTATTCGCTATTATTTTTGTATCGTGTGGTAGCGATCCAGAGTGTATTTACAACTCGGATTGCGAAGGTTTATTTGGTTTTTGCTGGAAAGAAAAGTGTGAAAGTTTTCCTCCGCCTCCAGGACCAATGGTAAGTAAGTCTATGGTATTACCATGCCAATGTTGGGGTGGTGATCCTGAAATGGAAATTGGTTTTCAGAGAGAGAACCCCTATTGTGCGAGCGGAAAGGATGTTGTAAAGCAATGTTTCTTTCTGGACACAAGAGATGAGAATTGTGACATTCTAACAGCCACCGTATGCGAGTGAATAATGAAATGTAACAATGGTTTACATGGTGCACTTTTCTTAAACTATAAAGGTGAGTGGTCTTGTTTAGCCTGTGGTGAAATGGTGGATGAAAGAGAATTACAAAAAAAGCGTGAGGAGGCTAAGAAGGTTTCCACGACCACCGATAAGAAGGAAAAAAGGGATGAGGATTCACAACATAAGACTGGGATTTGCAACTAATAGTAGTTCAACCCATTCCTTAATATTTTTGTATAACGAAAAAGATGAAGGTGTTGAAGACTTGGAGTTTGGATGGGATCACTTTGTTGCTGCTTCTGACTCAACAAAGCGTGCCTATATAGCGAGTGTCATAGGTGTTGCTCTTGAAGAACATGTAGATAAGGAAACAGCAGCAATCGTTACACAGCAATTAGTTGGCAAACGCTGTGGCACTAAATCATGGAACTGGTCTAAAGAAGGATATATTGACCACCAAAGCGTTTACGCTCTGCCATATAACTGGCATGGTAATGGGTTGGATTACGAGTTTGTCAAAGAATTTAGCGAATTTATGCTTAATAGGAATCTTGTAATCTTGGGCGGTAATGATAACGATGGTGAAAAACATCCTTTGGATAATGGTACCGCTTTTGTATTGAATATAGATATAGATGGAGTTAGTAAAAACTGGATTGCAAAGAAGGATCCGCAGGGTTTCTGGACACTATTTAACAAAAACACTGGCGGCAAACTTCGTATGACTTTTCCGAAAAATCTCAAGGATGTTGAGAAGAGGTGGAGTGGTCAAATAACAGCAGGTGTGCTACACCCAGAGTACTCTACTACGCCAGACCTCATTGATATAAAGATAACGGATTACTGTGAAAGAGGATGTTCGTTTTGCTATCAGGGATCTTCCGAGAAGGGAGAACATGCTGATCTTTCTTCTGGAAACATATGGGCACTATCAAATGCTTTGAGTAGACTTAAGGTGTTTGAGGTGGCGATTGGTGGTGGCGAGCCAACCCAACACCCCAACTTTATCGAATTTTTGGAAGACCTAAAAAGAAGCGGAATTACTCCCAATTTTTCTACCAGGAATCTTTCGTGGCTTAAGGATGATAAAAAGCGTGAGAGAATCCTGGATAGCATTGGTACATTTGCTTATTCGACCGAATGTCCGCGTGATGTAGATGAACTTGCTGCTTATTTGAAGGTCTATTGTGGAAATCGCATCAGGCGTCCCGTTATACATTATGTGATGGGAGTAGCCTACTATAACTTCACGAGAATGTTGGAGACTGCCTATCATCATGGGATGGATATCGTGCTGTTAGATTACAAGCAAACTGGCAGAGGGCGCCATCGTTCTAAGGGAGATTATAGCGATTGGATTGATAGGATTGTGGAATTGAGAGAACGGAATAGGTGTCCAAACATTTCAATTGATACGCCACTTGCTAATAATTTTGAAACCGAATTGGCTGCGGAGGGAGTGAAGGATATATTCGTTCACAAAGAAGAGGGTGCTTTTAGCATGTATATGGATCTGGTTGACGGGAAGATGGGTGCCTCATCTTTCTCTGAGGAAATGATCCCACTTGATATTACAACAAGTTCAGATCTATTATACGAACAGATTCGAACTGCTTTTAGAACTTTTTAAGGAGGTTATATGAAACTTTCACCTGTTGGTTCGAAAATCCTTGTGAAGTTGGTACAAGGTGAGAAAGAAAAAGACACTGGCGGATTTATGGTAGTCGAAGATGACAAGCCTTACTACTCAAAAGGGTCAGTAGTAGAGTGTGATCCAGATATCGTGATGGAAAGTTATCTTGGACACATTGTAGTTTTCCCAACAGAGTTGGGGAAAGTAGTTGGATTGGGGCTTTCTAAAGATCTCGTCTTAGTAGATGTTGAAGATATTCATGGAGTTATTACAGAAGAAGGGGACTAATGTCTAAAGGTCATTGGAGCATCTCGTCGACTAATCCAGATATGGTTATATATAAGTTGGATAAAATTCATATGTTGTATGTCTCCAGGACAAAAAGTGGGATTCGATTACGGGTGACCGATAATAGTCACAAGCCAAAGGTATTATTCGTTCGCTCCATCAGCAATAGTCAACTTGGAATAGACTTTCCAGAGAAGGTATGAAAGATTCAATTATAAAAAAGACCACGCATATGAGGGCAAAAACAGTTGACGAATTATCCGCCAATTACGAAAAGTTGGGGGTCCAACATCGTCGCGAGGTATTTAAACATGTAATCTCTCGCGGCGGCCCTTGGGTTTCTCTGGGGTTTGTCTTTCAGGATAAGGAGGATGAATTTAGTTCGTCGAAGGTAATGCTGGCAAGTTTTAAAAACTTTGGTGGAATGTATAGCAGATTCTCTTATTTTAATATTAAAAGCAAGGAGGAAGCGCAGAAGATCTGTAATATCCTCAAGGAAACTTTTGAACTGGAGTGATATGCTCCAAATCTGATGAAAGGAGGAAAGCATGAGTAGATCTGTACAACGGGATGTACGAAGCGAGGCAGCCCGCAAGGCATGGCGCACTCGTCGTGCCAAGGCTCGAAAGCGTCGTCAAGCCGCACTGAAGGCTTGGGAGACTCGTCGGCTTTATGCTGCTCTGGGTCTGTAAAATTTAACCCCCTGGTTTTATGTGAGTAGAACCAGGGGACTAAGGGGATAATGATGAGTCTCAGAGAAGTAAAATCAATTGCTCGTAAAATCCGTAAGGCGTTTGAAGAGATCGAGAAAAAGGAAGGTTCGTATGGGGATGTTCCAGGAGATCTTGGCGGATATTGTGGTCGCGCATCTGTTCAACTTTATTTAGCCTGTAGAAGAAAAGGTATTAAAGTTGTTATGGCAGAGGGCGAAGGTCATATGTTTAATGTCTATAATGGTAGAATTATAGATGTTACTGCGACCCAATTTGGGGTACCAGAGAAGATCTTTGTCAGAAAACTTAGTTATGGAGACAAACTTAACCGTTGGGGCGGGCGATTAACTCCCTGTTATCATACTCCATATGAACTTCATAAGACTGCTAAATCGGCAGAAAGAGTCTTTAGTAATGGAACCGATACCATTCGTGATAAACGGGTGGTTAAAAGATATTTAAAGGATTAGTATGTACGAAATTGAAAGAAAATTTTTGGTTGCTTCCGACGGATGGAGATCCATACCACCTCTTCACGTAGAGCCAATTTCGCAAGGGTATATTCCTGCGGAAAATGCTTGCGTTCGTGTTAGGATTTCACGCGGAGCCGAACTTACCATTAAGAGTAAGCCTCTTGATAAAAATATGCGAAAAAGATTGGAGATCAATGTTCCAATTAAAACGGAGGAGGCTCTAATTTTAATGCGCGATGTTTGTGCATTTGAACTCCACAAAATACGATATACCATAGATTTAAGCGAATCATCCTGTGATGTTGGGAATAGATGGGAAGTTGATGTGTTTCAAGGACCTCTGGATGGATTGATTATGGCGGAGATAGAACTATTTCACGAGGATGACGCCTTTCTTATTCCATCTTGGCTTGGGGCAGAGGTTACAGAGCATGAAGGATTTTCCAATTATAGTCTGGCACGGGATGGCCTCAAATATGTTGGAGGTCTTATTGGAGAGTAAAATGTTTGAGGGATTATTCGAAGCCTTCCGTAAAAATAATAAAAAACTATACCATGTTGGTGGATCTGTCAGAGATGTACTTTTGGGCAGAGAGCCTAAAGATTATGATTTTACGACCGATGCTTTGCCACAAGATACGCAAAGAATTCTAGAAACCAATGGCTTTAAACACTGGCCATTAGGAGAAAAATTTGGGACGATAGCGGCCTTTGTAGACGGTATGGAAGTAGAGATCACCACCCATCGTAAGGATATGACTGCAGGTCGGCATCCAGAGGTTTCCTTTACTACAAATTTAAAAACAGATTTGGAGCGACGCGACTTCACGATAAATAGTATTGCCATGGATGAGAAGGGCAGCCTTATCGATCCGTTTAATGGTGCTAAAGATTTGGCTAATAGGCTGATCAAAACTACGGGCTCTCCAGCAAGTCGCTTTGGAGAGGACCCGCTCAGAATGCTGCGTGCTGTAAGGTTTGTTTCTCAGTTGGGATTTAATCTGCACAAGCACACCAAGTCTATCCTTTGTTCCTTCGCACATGCAATAATGTCGGTAAGTCGTGAGCGGTGGTTGGAGGAAATGAATAAACTCTTGCTTGGGCAACATGCTGTCAAAGGTCTGGAACTGTTATATCAAACCAGACTGCTTGGTTATATTTTGCCAGAACTATTTCCAATTACACTAAAAAGTGACGGCAATTTACCCAGTAAAGATCTTTGGCTACACACTAAAAAGGTGGTTGGAGGCACTTCTTCCAGGTTGAATCTACGCTGGGCTGCTTTGCTACACGATGTTGCAAAGCCACAAACTCGATTTGAAGATAAAAGGGAAGTTCATTTTTTTCAGCACGAATATTTGGGGGCGGAAATCGTCCAAGGGTTAACGAGACGGTTGAAAATGTCCAATGAACAATCCAGTGCAATTATTGGTCTTGTTGCTTTACATCAGCGGATTGGGGATATTGTAACCAGAAGAAACGATCCGCCCGTTAGTAAGAACGCTTTGCGCCGATTGGTTAGGGACTGTGAAGAAAGGCATTGTTCAATTGACGATCTGATCGATCTGTTTGCAGCCGATTGTTCCTCGAAGAAAAAGAGCATTCAGGAAAGGCAACAGGCACATGCACGCCTTTTGAAGGAAGCCTTAGGAAATATGCGAGAAGAAGATCTTCGCCCTAAATTACCAAAGGGTGTTGGCGAGAGGATTATGAAAAGATTCGAGGTTTCTCCTGGACCAAAAGTGGGTATTATTAAGGATAGGCTGGATCAGATGTTATTGGATGGGCAAATCACGACTCAAATGTCAATTGATGAAATGCTTTCCAAATTGGAAACAGAATATGGAGAAGAGTTATGTATTTAATTTTAGGTGGTCTTGGCATCCAGGGGCAGGCTATTCTGCACTATCTTATGACACAAACTAAAGAAGATATTACGATTGTTGATCTGAAAAAATCACTTCCTGAAAAAATTGCGAACCAATATAAACATAGGGCTGATTATGACCGTCTGGAGTATTGGCATGGGCCTGGTTGGGAAATGGACCTTTTAGATAAGTTTGGTAATCTAACTCTTATCAGTTGCCTGCCGACTGAATACAATCTTTCTGTTACCAGAACATGTATAGCGAATGGTTGGAATATGGTTGACTTGGGAGGCGTTACTTCTATAGTGAAACAACAATTCCAGGAGGAGATTGAGGCTCTAACGCGCAGGGTTACTATAATTCCAGATTGTGGTTTGGCTCCAGGCATTGTTGCATCTTTGGCTGGCTTTTATCAGAGAGAGGGTTGGGACTCCATTGAAATCTTTTGTGGGGGAATTCCTAAGTTTCCCAAACTCCCTTTAAGTTATAGCAAGATGTTTTATCCTGCTGGAGTTATCAAGGAATTTAGCGGATTGGCTCAAGAAATCCGAGATGGTAAACTTGTAAATGTTCCAGCCCGTAGTAACAAGGAACTTTTGTTTATTCCAGGGTTTGGCGTACTAGAGGCTGTGGTTACTTCTGGCGGGCTTTCAGTTGCACCAGAACATTTAAAACTCAAGAATCTGAGTTATAAAACTTTAAGATATCCAGGACATATGGAGTACTTGGAAAAGTATATTCTCAGCCAGCCCGATCCGATAGCAACATTAGATGGTATGCTGGAAGAAGTTGGTCCGGATAATCCAGATGTGATTATTTTGTGTGTGCGTCTTTATGGGTTTGATACTCAGGCTTCACGGGAGTTCTATTGGGAGTATGATGGTGACACTGGATTCTCAGCGATGTCGCAGGCAACAGGATATACTGTAGCAGCCATAGCCACTATGGTCCACGAAAAGACTGTTAGGGCTGGTGTTGTAGGTATGCATGAACTTGATGCTGAGGAAATTATCCGTAGAACGCAATTGATGCCTGGACAATATTGTGAAGATCCGCTTAATTTCTAAGGGAGATATTAATGTTTATTGCAATGGTGATAGGATTTATCTGTGCACTTCTTAATGCTGTACTTGGTTTTAGTAGTGCCTCTTACCCATTTACAAATGGACTCGGGTGGATAATTGCGTCTTTCTATTTCCTAACACAAGCGACAAAATATTGGGATAAGTCTAAAGATGTATGACATCATTGGAGATATTCACGGATGTGCTTATGAACTTCACTTGCTGTTAGAAAAGCTTGGTTATGAGCAAGCAAAACTTGGCATGGTTTATAACCCCCCTAAAGGTAGGAAGGCAGTTTTCCTTGGTGATTTAATTGACCGTGGGCGAGCATCTGGCGTTGTGTTCTGTACGGTGAGAAATATGGTGCGAGCAGACTTTGCATTACTAGCACGCGGCAATCATGATGATAAGCTCATGCGTTGGGCAAAGGGAAACAATGTAGTTCTAAATCACGGGCTGGATAAAACTGTAGAAGAGATAAAGTTGTTTACTTCCAAGCAGGAAGTTTACAATTTTTTGCGTAACATGCCTATGTACCACCTACTTGATGAAGGAAAGTTAATCGCCGTTCATGGGGCTTGGCACAGTGGTTTAAAGGATAAAGATCCCTTCGATAAGAAGTGTAGGTCATGGTGCTTGTATGCTCCTACCACAGGCAAGACCTTACCTAATGGGCTACCTGATCGTATTGATTGGGTAATTGATAGGAAGGAAACAGAACCAATTATAGTGTACGGGCATCAGCCGTACAGAGAGCCTCGTATTTTAAACGGAACTTACGGGATTGACACGGGTTGTGTTTTTGGTGGACATTTAACATCGTTACGCTATCCTGAAATGGAAATTGTTCAAGTCAAGGCTCACAGAGTTTATGACGACTCCAAACCAGACATAGGACAAAAATGAGCAAAAACATCAAAAGAGATTCCAAGGGTCATGCAATACTTCCCGGCGCCATATTGTATCGGTATAGTGTTAAGCCGAAAGCAAGAAAGGTAGATACCACAGATCTCAAAAACCGTGCGAGTGAGCGACTGTTTCAACTCATGAAACGCGGAGCACGTGCAGACAGACTTGCACACTGCCCGCCTCGTGATATAAGCGAGCAAGAGCAACGATCATTGGATTTCCAGCGGGAGTTTGCTGACGCCCCCAGGGCGGCTCAATTTGCCTACCACAATAACAAACTTCAGGATTTGAGACAAGAACTTGAAGAGTTGGAGGAAAGTGGCAACAAGCGGAAACTTGAGTGCTACAAGCCATTCCTTGAGCAGCAAATTGTCAAGGAAGAGGAAACCATGCGTGAGTTGTACATTGAGATTAAAAACGAGCGTCGAGTGGTGACGCGGGTAGTGAGGAAAGAATCATGATTGATTATGTTACAGGTGATGCTACTAAACCAACGGCAACCGATGGGTTACGCGTAATAGCACACATAGTAAATGATCAACACGGATGGGGATCGGGCTTTGTAGTTGCTCTATCTAAACGCTGGCCACAGCCAGAAGCCCATTATCGAGCGTGGGGGGGTCTTACGCTTGGTGAGGTTCAAGTGGTGCCAGTTAAGGATGAACATGGTAGATTATATGTAGCCAATATGGCTGCGCAACATAAGTATGTTTCTGAAGACAATCCCGTCGCTCTTGACTATGGGGCATTAGTTCATTGTTTAACGGACCTCAAGAAATGGATTGATAGTCTTAATACTGTTAAGATGGGAATGGATAAAACATATCTCCCAAACGCCTCAATTCATATGCCAAGAATTGGTTGCGGCTTGGCTGGAGGTAATTGGGATGTAGTTGAGCCCATTATTGGGGCAATCCTCGGAGATTATCATAGAGTGATTGTGTATGATCTTCCCAAGAATAAAGAACGAAACGAGTTTGATAATTTTCTGAAAGATGTTCGGGAGAAGAAGATATGATGATTAGTTTTATAATAGCAGGCTCCCTTATATTATATAGCGGCTTGGCTGGCCTTACTTGGTTTTTTGCTGATGAGCATACTGACTGGAATGAAGAGGCTAGAATTTTTAGTACTATACTTTGGCCCATCTTTCTCCCTGGGTTGGTTATTTATGCATGCACTAATGTGATTTCAAGATATGTTGAAAACAAAAGAATAACAGGTGCTCGGCCATCAATACTTATTAAAAAAGGAGCCAAGGTTGAAACTTTCTCAGAGTATAGAAAAGTAAAGCAGTTGGTAACAGATTTTGAAATTGAGAATGGTTTTGACAAGTTGCTGGAGGAGTAGGTGAAATCCTATCCAAGTATTCCTAAGTTTCTTAAGGGATTGGTAAAACTTCATACATTCGATAAACTCGATGGATCAAACTTACGATTTGAGTGGACAAAGAAACGCGGGTGGTTTAAGTTTGGAACCCGGCGCCGGCTCTTTGACGAGACTGATCCTCAGTTTGGGGAAGCCATTCCTATTTTCCACAGAGAGTTGGCAGAGCCTCTTGCCAAGATATGCGTGGACAACAGATGGGAAAAGGTCGTGGTGTTTGCAGAATTTTGGGGCAAAGAGAGTTTTGCTGGATATCATGTTGATGGAGATCCAAAGCGTCTTACCGTTTTTGATGTTTCCATCCACAGAAAGGGGATTTTGCCACCAAGGGAGTTCCTTAAAGTGTTTGGAGATTTTGGACCGGAATATCTTGGTGAGTTTAATTGGACTCCTGGATTCATAGATAGGGTTAGACAAAACGAGGTTGCGGGTGTTACCTTTGAGGGTGTTGTTGGGAAGAACATTCAAAAATCTAGGATAGTAATGTACAAAGCAAAAACACAACAGTGGATTGATAAAGTAAAAGCTAAGCTTCCTGACAAGGCGCAGGAAATTATTAGTAGTTAGGAGTTCCGAATGAATTTTTCAGAGTGGGAAGAATTCCAACGTAGAATTATCAATATTGTTGATAGGCAAGATGAAGACAAAGTTGAATTTAAACCGTATGCTCAGACGTATGCCAGACATATTATGAAAAATTTAAAGAACGGTCTGGTCATGGGATATTCTGCAGCCGAAGCAACCAGAATTCAATTACTCTATATAGTTAGTAATCTTGAAGGTACTTCTGAAAAAGATTTAAAGGAAATCCAGACTTTAGCATTAAAAAAAGGCATTGATATTGCTGTTGATGTTTCGGGCACATTGTCTGGGAGAGATTATGATAACTAATCACAAGAAACTTATAAGGCTTGTTGTTAAGGCAATGAGAGAACAGGCTGTAGTCGCCGGAACTGATAAGGCGGAGGTTGATATTTCGGGCGGTGTTGATAGCGCTGTAGTTGCTGCATTAGCTTGTAAAGCATTTGGCCCAGATAATGTAATTGGTGTTTATAGTTGCATTCATTCTTCAGTCGAATCTAAAAAATTTGCACGACTTGTTTCTGAGACGTTCAAGTTTAGGCTGGTTGAGCTTGATCTTACTGGAGAATTTAACAGTATAATATGTAAAGTTCATAGAGAATTTGATAGACTAGGAATACCAACCAAGAGTAGAGGTCACCATCCGACTATTGAAGGTGGCTTTAAGAGCTGTCTTCGTGCTCCTGTTGGTAGATTTGTAAACCGTGTTTTTGGAGGTGGTATTCGTCAAGGTACTGGTAACAGGGATGAAGATGAACTTATCCGTTTCTATCAAAAGGGTGGCGACGGCGAGGTAGATTGTAACTGGATCGCCGGGTTGTTCAAAAGTGAAGTGTGGAGCCTAGCAAAATATCTCGGAGTGCCTCAGGAAGTGATTGACGCAGAACCCACACCAGATCTTTGGGCAGGTGACGACCATAAGGATGAAGAGGAACTTAAAGATTTGACCGGAGTTCCACTAACGTATACTAGACCGGACGAGCCCATGGGAACTATTGAATGGGTGATTAGGGAAAATGATAAACATGGTATTATTGATGGTCTGCTAGAATTTGAGCCAGTTCACAATCTTGATTACACTGCGAAAGAGCGCAAAGTAATCGCCGCAGTTCGTGAAATGGAGAAAGCTACTAGACATAAAGCTGAGCTTCCACCAACACTTAGCAGAGAATCTTTGGTCGGCGAAAAGGTTGTGCAATGACTTCAGTTAAAGATTTGTTTGAAATTGCGCATGGTTCTACGATCGGTAGGCACCATTTGTATGTCGGAAAAAACAACCAGGATGCAGTTAAGATTGCATATGGGAGTGCTGGCGAAATTGTAGCGGTAGTATGTGATGGTTGTGGCAGCGGAGAATTTAGTGAAGTTGGCGCACAGCTTGGATCAAGTATTATTGCGAAAAGATTTTCCAATCCTCCAAATATTTTCATAGACCCTACCGGGTTGATTGATTTAGATCTAGAGCTTGAGGATAAGAAAAAACAAATCCTCAATGATTTAAAAGGAGCCAGCTGGAGCACTTTTGAAGGAATTAATGGCATTACGAAATATTTTCTTTTTACGTGCCTGGTTGCCATTATTGGTTACGAGCACACTCTCGTTATTTCTATAGGCGATGGCACGGTTGTGGTAAATGGGGAAATCATTAAGTTAGGCCCCTATGCAAATAATGCTCCGCCCTATATTGCATATAATTTAATAAAGAAATATATTGTTAATGTAAATGAAAAAGATTTGAATTTTAAAGTGGTTAGGATTATTCCGACTAATGAACTTGATAGTTTGATGCTTGCTACTGACGGCATTGATGATTTTGAAAGGGCTGATGAGCTAGCGATTCCCGGCAAAAAAGAGTTGGTCGGACCAATCAGTCAGTTCTGGACTGATGATCGGTATTTTTCAAATCAACAGGCAATTAACCGAAAGTTGGCCCTGGTAAATAGAACCAGCGTGCGTCTTGATAGGAAAGCACAAAAAATTCAACGTGAGGTGGGTTGGTTGCAAGATGATACAACTCTGGTTGTGATTAGGCGGAAAAACAATGATAGTTTATCTACAGGGGAAAAAACTTAACCTTGATCCCACCAAATCGATTGGCAAGGGTGGGGAAGCGGACATCTTCGATATTGGCGCGGGACTTGTGCTTAAGGTTTTTAAACAACCGAATCACCCAGACTTCACTGGATTTAAACAAGATCAGCTGGTTGCTGAAGCTCGCATTCTAGAACATCAGAAGAAGCTTCCAGCATTCCCTAGAAATCTGCCTAGTAGAGTCATTGCCCCACAACACTTAGCCACTAACAAGGCTGGTAAGAAAATCTTGGGCTACTCTATGAGATTTCTAAAGGGGTTTGAAGTTCTGCTGAGATATTCGGATAGGAATTTTCGGCGGGCTGGTGTTAATAATGACATGGTCATTCGAACCTTCAAGGATTTGAGATCGACGGTTTCTGCCGTACACCGAGCCGGTGTTATCATTGGAGATTTCAATGATCTAAATATTATGGTTGCCAATGGTGAAGCATACCTCATCGATGCAGATAGCTTTCAGTTCGGACCTTTCTTGTGTAGCGTATATACAGAAAAGTTTGTAGACCCGCTTTTGAGCGATTCGGCAGCAGTAAGGCCGATTCTATCTAGGCCATATACATTTGATTCTGATTGGTACGCATTTAACATTCTATTGATGCAAAGTCTTTTGTATGTGGGACCATATGGTGGTGTATATAAACCGGCCGATAAAAACAAAAGAGTTAATCATGCCACCAGACCACTTAAAAGAATAACGGTTTTTGATCCGGAAGTTAAATACCCCAAGCCTGCAGAACATTTCAGTGTCTTACCAGATAGCTTATTGCAGCATTTTCATGTTGTGTTTAAAGAAGACAAGCGTTTGGAGTTTCCTGAGCATTTGCTGGAAATGAGATGGACAACGTGTACGCAGTGTGGGAAAGTACATGCTAGACAGGCGTGCCCATCTTGTGCACAATATGCTCCAGCCGCAGTGACAGAAACGGTGAGGGGCAATGTGACTTGTACAAAAGTTTTTCAAACTTCTGGTATGATTTTACACGCCGCACTTCACAATGATAAACTGCGATATCTATATTATGAAAATGGATATTTCAAACGTGATGAAAATTTAGGTAACTATAAGGGACAAATTAAACCTACTATGCGATTTAGGTTGCGTAGAAAGTATACCCTTATAGGTGACCGCGATCAGTTTGTGAGATTGGCACCTGGCGAAAAGCCAGAAAAGGTTGTGGTAGATGGGCTTGGATCACTCCCTATGTTTGACTGTAATAGCCATGCTGATTATTGGATCTACGATGGAAAATTACAAAAAAGTGATTTATATGGTTCAAAGTATATTGGTGATGTGTTAAAGAACCAAACGTTATTTTGGGTAGGTGATAAATTCGGCGTTGGATTTTATCGTGCGGGCAATTTGAACGTGGGCTTTGTTTTTTCTGACGGGGCGTCTGGTATTAATGATTCGGTACAGTTGCCGCCAATTCATGGACAGCTTGTTGATTCTACATGTTTCTTTGCTGGCAACTGGGCATGGTTAATAATCTCGACAAGAGAAAAGGGGCAGACTATCAACAGATGTATGCTATTGAAATCTACAGGAGAAATTAAAGCTATAGCCGAAACGAAGGAGGGGGATGGCACTTGGCTCGGATCAATACGTGGCAAATGTGCTGCTGGGAATTTCTTACTGGCAGCGACGGATGAGGGAATCGTTCGGGTAGAGCCCTCTGGCAATTCCATTTCGATTGTTAAAGAATTTCCTGACACTGAACCGTTTGTTGATTCAGGTTGTCATCTTTTCCCAGGTAACAGTGGTTTATATGTTGTGTCAAAAAACACAATTAAAACACTACAGATTTCTTAAGGAGAGTATATGATTTACTTAACTTTGTGGCGTAAGATTATGTATATTAGCTTGATTATTGTAGCATCCTTTGTAGCCTACTTGGGTTTCAGTGGTCATTTAATGCCTTTCATTGGCGGTCTGGGATGGGCGCTTGTGGCACTTCATAATATTACCACGTATAGGATTGCAAAAATGGAGGACGAAACGTCTCGAAAAATCATGAAGTTAATAGAGGAAGAAGAACAAAAGCAGAAGGTTCGCGAACTTTCACCTCAACAGAAAGTAGAGGAGTAAAATGAATCAGCTTCCAATTCCATCGCACTTTGACTCAAAGAAAACTGGAGAAATCTGGCAAGTTTCATATGGGGATCGTGCTGCAGAAGCAGTGGGCTGGGCAAAACGACATAACATTATGCCTGCTGCTAAAGATACTACTAAGATTTGCCTAATGGCAATCGATTGTCAGAATACTTTTTGCTTGCCGACCGGCGAACTGTTTGTTGGTGGACGATCGGGTATGGGCGCAGTAGAAGATAACGTGCGGCTCTGCGAATTTATCTATCGCAACCTGCATGTTATTACAGAAATTTCCCCCACAATGGATACGCACCAAGCAATGCAGATCTTCCACCCCATCTTTTGGATTAACGATGATGGGGAGAGTCCGGCACCTATGACCATGATATCTCTTGACGATGTGGATAAGGGAACATGGAAAGTAAATCCAGCAATCGCTCATAGTGTTGTTGGTGGCAATTATGTTGCACTCCAAAAGTATGCACGGCATTACGTGAAGACACTTTCTGACCAAGGTAAGTACCTGCTATGTATTTGGCCATACCATGCAATGCTCGGTGGTGTGGGACACGCCCTTGCCTCTTGTGTGGATGAGGCTTGCTTTTTCCATGCGATGGCGAGACATAGTCAGACTAATCACGAAATCAAGGGAGGGAATCCACTTACTGAGAATTATTCGGTACTTCGTCCGGAGGTTCTTGAAGATTCTAAAGGTAGGCCGATTGCTCAAAAGAATGTTCGGTTTATTGAACGGCTGCTAAAGTTTGATGCAGTTGTGATTGCTGGACAAGCTAAGAGCCATTGTGTGGCGTGGACTATTGATGACCTTCTCACTGAGATTACTGCTAAAGATCCCACGTTGGCGAAGAAGGTTTATCTATTGGAAGACTGCACTTCACCAGTTGTTGTCCCAAATGTGATCGATTTTACTGATCAGGCAAACGATGCATTCAAGCGGTTCTCTGATGCTGGAATGCATATCGTAAAGTCTACTGATCCAGTTGACACTTGGCCTGGTATCACATTATGAGAAACTGGGAAATATTTACCATCATTTTGATGCTCATACTAATTGCCGCGCCGATAGTTGTTTGGTTCGGTTTTTTGGTTGCGATCTTCAACAAAATGTAGGTTTGGAGGAATAAAATGAGTGATAATGCAAGCTTGAATGCACTATTCGAAGAGGCGCAGGATGAGGGGATGATTTCTCCCGAGTCTGCACAGGCCCTAACAGTTCATGATATTGGTGCCCAGATCCAGAACGGACTGGGAGTTGATGTGGATGATGTACAGGCAAGCGAGGTAGTTCTCGTTACTTTAATGCCTGATGACTCCGGTAGTATTAGGTTTGGAAACAATGCTCAGGTAGTGCGTGATGGGCATAATCTGGTGTTGGATGCACTTTCCGATTCCAAGCAGAAAGACAACATTCTTGTACATTGTAGGTACCTGAATGGACATGTTTTGTATCCATATTGTGCTCTGGATCAGGCGGAGCGTATGGATAGTTCCAACTACAATCCCAATCTTGGCACGCCACTTTATGATCAGTCAGTAGTGTTACTCGGTACGGTGTTAGCTAAAACCAAGGAATTTGCTGACAATGGTGTGCCGGTTAGAACGGTAACTCTTATTATTACTGACGGATGTGATCAGGGATCTAGAAGGTCTACTCCAAAAAATGTTTCTACCATTGTTAACGATATGCTGATGTCTGAAAATCATATCGTTGCCGCCATGGGAATTGACGATGGGTACACCAATTTTAATGGTGTGTTTAATTCCATGGGTTTGCGAGATGAGTGGATTCTGACTCCGGGTAACAATCAAAGCGACATTCGCAGGGCATTTCAGGTGTTTAGTCAGTCTGCTGTGCAGGCCAGCCAAAGCGCTGTTAACTTTAGCAAAACTGCAATTGGAGGGTTTGGAGGATGACCAACCTTTTGATTTTTCTGATAGCATTTGTTATTGGATTTTTTGGGCACAGATTGCTAATAGCTCTTGGCTTGTCCCCCACACTTGCTGTGGTTATTTTGATTTTGGCAGCTGTGGTAATTCTTGCTGTTCACTATTATAGAAAAACGCTCAGTTCTTTATCAAATGGAGACGAAGAATGAAGAAGGTACGTGCAATCTTAACAATCTTTTGTATGATTATTATGATAGGGTGTACAGCACAGCAGCGTGCCAAGAAATATGGGGGCTCCTCTACCATTGAACTTCCGGCTGGTAAAAAATTGGTTATAGCAACCTGGAAAGAAGATAATCTCTGGTTGCTTTATCGCGACCGTAAGAGTAGTGAAACTACTGATACTTATTCTTTTAAAGAGAGTTCCTCGTGGGGCGTATTTGAGGGTGTAATTGTTATCAAGGAGAAATAAGTGCTTGATGATAAGGAGTATAACTCCATTAGAATTAAAGAAATAGTAAGGGATGTTATGTCAAAAGTTCGTGGTGATTTACTTTTGGACAAAAATGATTTCCTCGATTTGCTTGTAATATTTCACTCCGCCTGTAACACCCATACGTGGGCCGAGATTGAGAAGGTTTTAGAGGAAGCTCTGGATGAGTAGGAAAGAAAATGGAATTTAAGATCGAAGATCATACTATTTTTGTAACTCTTCATGGAAGCCACGCCTATGGTATGTCTGGTCCAGAATCTGACGTAGATATAAAAGGTGTGGCAGTCCCACCCAAGTCATATTTTCATGGGTTTTTTAACCGATTTGAACAATATGAGGGACAATTCCCTAGAGATTTTCGTGGACAGGATGGGTTTATCTCAAGGTCAGTCTCCCCTCAACCCCCCCTCCTTTCGTGGAAAAACAAAACTTTCATTGAGAGAATAGAAGATACGGTCGGGCGTTCTATACCACCCGATGAACAAATTGACTCAACAATCTATGATATCCGAAAGTTTTTCAAGCTGGCTGCAGATTGTAATCCCAACATTATTGAGGTGCTGTTTACAGATGAGGCGCATCATCTTGTTTCTTCTGAGCACTGGAAAAGGATACTTGAGAAAAGGGATCTATTTCTATCCACGAAAGCAAAGTTTAGATTCTGTGGATATGCATTCTCTCAGCTGAAGCGCATCAAAACCCACCGAGCTTGGCTCCTCAACCCACCAAAAACGAAGCCGACCAGGGCAGACTTTGGACTTCCTGAACGCAGCTTGCTATCCAGGGATCACAGAGAGGCTGCTGAAGGGCTTATCAAGAAGAAGGTGGAGGAATGGATCCTACTTCCGGACGAGCTTCCCAGGGAGGTTCTGGAGTCCGTGAGAAGGAACACCGCCTCAGCCCTGAAAGAAATGTGGGAAGGGCTAGCAGCGGATTGTTATGTCCGCGACGGAGAATCGTACAAACCGATTATTCCGCCGTTAGATGATTTTAATGACTTCAACGTTAGTGAACTATCAAATGCGGCAGGCAGAGTGCTAGGATACAATACTAACTTCTTGGAATTACTTGATAAGGAGCGCAGATATAAAGGAGCGCTTAAATACTATAAACAATACCAGGAATGGAAAGCTAATAGAAATCCTGCGCGTGCTGCGATGGAAGCTCAATTTGGATATGATGGAAAGCACGCCTCTCATCTTGTCAGGTTGCTGAGGATGGCGGAAGAGATCCTTTCTAAAGGGGTTGTGAATGTTCATCGGCATGATGCTGAAGAATTACTGTCAATTAGAAAGGGAGCTTGGGAGTTTGACGAACTGTTAGAGTGGGCTGATAAACAGCAGGAAAAACTTAATAAAATCTATGATGAAAAGTTGTCGCCGCTACCTAGAACGCCCGACTATCATAAAATTAATCAGTTATGCATGGAAGTGGTAGAAAAAGTAATAAGATGACTTTTAAAGAGTTTCGTGAATTATTATATGTTTATTGGCGAACTATGTTGCCAATTCAGATTTTAATAGTTCTAACTACAGTAATATTTGGGTTAACGTTTTATTTGTGCATTCGATAGGAGAAAAGAATGGAAGCGTTTTTTATAATTGGCGGGATCTGGTTTTGGATCCTCTCTATAGTGGTTGTTGGGTTTCTATTCTGGGAGATCCATTGGAACCGACCCATTGCTGGCTTGATCACCGTTGGCCTTTATCTGGGAATTATTCATATCTTTGGAGATGCTTCATTTCCTACGCTTATAAAAGAATCACCGTGGATTTTATATATAGGGATTCCTGCATATGTTGTGATCGGAGTTGGCTGGAGCATAGCCAAATGGGCTCTCTATGTGAATAAAGAAGCCATACGTTATAAAGAGCAAAGGCAACAGTTTTTGAAAGCTGAAGGATTAAGTGCTGATCCTGACACAACAGTTCCAAAAGCTCTGAAAAGGCGGTGGCAAGTCCAACAACCAGCTAAGCCTTCTGCACGTCAGTGTAAATGGAAAATAATTACCTGGATGTGTTACTGGCCACTATCTGTAATGTGGTCAATTCTTGATGAACCATGGCGATATATCTATGAAGCACTTGCAAATGTATTTCAGAAAATTTCTGATAAGATTTATAGTCGCGCGGGATATGAGGTTATAAATCTCAATGATGTTAAATTTCCCGACGACAGTTTGTCGCCAGAATTTGATGAACTTCCTCCAGCAGTTCCACTTGAAGAAAAGCGAGCTGATGTGAAGGAGGGTAAGGGATGGGAAGATCTATGAGAGTACTTTGGGCAACCGATATTCACCTGGATTGTGCTGGGCCAGAAGCTCGTAAGAAATTCTATAATAAAGTCAAAGGGGCTGAGGCGCTCATTATTAGTGGCGATATAGGAAATGGCGTCAAGAAGTGGTTTGACGAACTAAGTTCTAGTCTGCGCAACACAATGGTATATTTTGTGTTGGGTAATCATGATTATTATGGCAGAGGCTTTGATGAGATGGATGGGATAGTTAAATGCCTCTGCAAAAAGAAACGCAACCTAATATGGCTTTCCGGTCTTAAAGATAAGTACACCACCATAAATGATATCCCAATTCTTGGTCATGAGGGGTGGTACGATTGCTATTATGGGAGAACTGGTAATGTAATACTCAATGATTTTCTGAGCGTAAAGGATATAAGATTGGGATATCTTACCGGTGTGGAACAAGTAATGATTGATATTTTTCGTGAAAAGGCAGAAAAATCAGCAAGGCATTTCGAGGATGCATTGAATGCTGCGTTTGCGAAACATGATAGGGCGGTTTTGGTTACACATGTTCCGCCCTTTGTGGAAGCAGCATGGCATAGGGGAAGGTTATGCGAAAGTATCTGGCAACCATTTATGACTTCCAAGATATCTGGGGATGTACTTATTGATGTAATGCAGAAGAACCCCGACAAACAATTATTGGTACTTTGCGGCCATACACACAGTTGTGGTGAGGCACAAATTCTCCCCAACCTTAGAGTATGGACAGCAGAAAGTGCATATAGGTTTCCAGATATATATAAAGATTTAGGAGATCTAAATGTATGAGGAAACAAAAGGCGCGGTTAGAAAGGCATTTGAAATTGGCAAGGTTTTGTTTTCTATGGGCGGCCAAAGATACAATAAACTGTTAAAGGCTGTATCTAAGATCAAACCTCCCGTAAAAGAAGATCTCTCCAAGTATTTGATCGACGGAATGATTTTAGAAGATGCACTTATTGCGGAAATGAGAGAGAGGTATAAAAGCGCCGCTTTGTCGGCTGGTTTTACCGAACAGCAAGGCATTGCAATGCTGGAGTATGCAGCAATGCTCGAGGAACTGAAGGATGATGAATGATGGTAGTAGGGCTTCTTATTTTTCTTCTAAACCTTTTCGATGGTGTTGCAACATTTTTCATTTTAGCGGCTGGTGATTCAATTGAGACCAACCCTCTGATGAGTTTCTTGATTTATAAAATGGGCGGCTGGTTTCTGGTTCCAAAAATCCTGATCGGCTTTATTGCAGGTAGCCTTGTTGCAATTGGTTGGAAGAAATATCGTATTGCAAAAATTGGAGGCACCATTGTGATGATTATCTATGGATTGATTGCCGCCTATCATGTGGTAATAATTTGTTTATTTTATTGAAAGGAAATTATGGATTTATGTATTGTCCCCCTTGTATATTTAATTAATCAAGTTCACTATTCACCTCATAATCATAAACGCACAATCAACTCCATCGCTAAACATACATGTTATTATTCCAAAAAGCGAGAACTGGATCCAATTCTTGTTACGGCTCTAATTGCTCATGAGTCAGGGTTTAAACCAAAACTGAAAAGCAAAACTAATGATATTGGGCTCATGCAATTACACTATAAGTATATTAGAGATCGGTGCAATCCATTTAAAATTAAATGTAATATAAAGACCGGGACAAGGAAACTTGCACGGTTTAAGAATAAAGATCCTGGTAAACATCATTGGTTGCGTAGGTATAATTGGTTTAGCAAAACTCATCATTTAAGAGTACTCTGGATTAGCGCGGCTCTTAAAAGAGCATTAGAAGGTCACACATATCTGTTTAAGATAATTAAACAGCGTAAGTATCAAAAACTAAGAATCAACTACAAATGCATAGGGAAAGATCTATGTGGACAACTGAGAATAATAGAGTAAAGTTAGACATTAGTAAGATACGATCTGATTTCAAAATCGCTACCCAAGATGGGCTAACATTAGTTTGTCCTAAAAAGAATCTTTGGGATTGGGAAGAAGACGAGAAGTGGCTTCGATCTGTGGTCGTAGACAATAATGGGTTTGTTGTCTCATGTTCTTGGAAAAAGTTTGGTAACTATGGAGAGTTTGTTACGGACACATCTTCTTTGGATCACGCCCTGGCAAGTAATAGGCCAGTGATATTCAGCCATAAAGAGGATGGAAGTTTGGCAATTAGGTCGATAATAGATGGTCGGGTGATCTTCCGAACGCGTGGCACAATGTTTGGCGGAGAAGCCACCGATGACGAGCCATCATTTGGAGAAAGATTTAAATTAGTTGCCACCCAAAAATATCCAAAACTATTGGACAATACTTGGCTGACAGACAGATCGCTGTTATTCGAATATGTAGCCCCAAGTAATACAATAGTAGTGAGATATAAATCAGAAGATCTGATTTTTCTTGGCTTTGTGATGCACAATGATCTAAGAATTGGGGAATGGGAGGAGTTGGAAGAGGTTGCTGATGTTGGTAATCTCAATTTGGTAAGGCTACATGAACTGCCCAGCGATCCCATAAAACTAATAGAAGAGGTGAAGGTATGGAAGGATGAAGGGGTGGTTGTAAGATGCGAGGATCAAAAGGGAAATCCAGATCAAAACTTTGTTAAGATAAAGAGCGCTCATTATTTAGCAAATCATCGAATGAAATTTTCGATGAGATATCCAACAATAGTGGAATTTGTTGAGAGTGCGAATATCAAGAATGAGTCACAACTAGTTACAGAACTCCAGGCCTGCGATTATGATTGGGAGATTATTGAATCCGCGAAGGAATTTTATGAGCAGTACCTTTCCTTCTGCCAGGCATGGGTTGTGTTGTTGGGTTCGGCGACAATACTTGCGAATGAGTTCTTTACTGAGCACCCTGATGCTGATCGTACCGATCCGGCGGTTAGGAAAGAGTTTGCTAAAGTTGCATGTTCTCAAAAGGGTTTAATTCGCACTATTATGTTTTGTATATATGATGATAAAAATGACCGATTGCATGCCCTTTCCAGAAAATTTATACTTTTAAAGGGCAAAAAATAGGAGAGATTTATGGCTCAAGAAAGAATTATGCTGCCCCTACTTCCAATGCGGGACCCTGACATTGTTATCTTTCCACATCAATTCGGTGAGATTGATGTAGGGCGACCCTTCTCATTAAAGGCTATTGAAAGGGCTAAGAACAATGGTAACAAGATTATCATTGCTATGCAAAAGGATGAGAATGTCGATGATCCCAAGGCAAAAGATTTCTACAGTATTTGTAGCGAAGCAGAAATAAAACATATCACACCAATGAAGAACGAAGATGGTTCTGTCATGGCACGGGTGAATGTTATGGGAACTCGTAGGGCCTGGCTTAAAGTTGTTGGTACAGATGCGGAGTCCGAGAGTTCCTATCTATATGGAGAAATCGATATTATCAAGGAGCCATCCTTTAGTGTTGACGACCATATTAGTAACTCCATCCGTCAACTAAAAGAAATGGTTACGGAAAATACGCCAATTACGCCCGATGAAAACACGCCTATAACATCAGAGGGCTTATCTGCTTTTTTGGATAGCATTGCTTCTCAACTTCCGATTGTTGGTAGACAGAAATTGAAACTTTTGCGTATAAAAGATCCACGCAAAAGGCTTGAAGAACTTCTGACTATAATGGCGGAACTTACAAAACAAACGCCAGTTTCAATTGATGCTGAGCCATCGGGCTCTGATGGATCAATTGCGAGCGAGTTGATGCGGTTACAAAAAATGATTGAGGGTGCTAATCTTCCAAGCGAAGCCCTCAGTTTGGCAAATCAGGAACTGCGACGACTCAAGATGATGTCTCCACACAGTTCCGAATTTCATGTTACACTAAATTACGTGGAATGGCTAGCATCACTTCCGTGGAATGTTGTGACTGATGACTCTCTTGATATAGAAAAAGCCCAGGTTTGTCTTGACGAAGATCATTTTGGTTTGAAAACTGTCAAAGAGCGCATTATTGAATTTCTGGCAGTTCGCAAACTTTCTTCAGGAAAAATGGGAACAATATTGTGTTTTACCGGTTCTCCTGGAGTAGGAAAAACCTCGATTTGCCGTAGTATTGCAAGAGCAGTTGGACGAAAATTTGTACGGATATCGCTTGGTGGCGTACACGATGAGGCAGAAATTAGAGGGCATCGGCGCACATACGTAGGAGCACTTCCTGGCAAGATTATCCAAAACATTAGAAAAGTTGGCTCTCGTAATCCTGTGTTTGTATTAGATGAGATCGATAAACTTAGTAAAGACTTTCGGGGCGATCCGGCATCAGCCTTATTGGAGGTATTGGATCCCGAACAAAATAATTCGTTTACAGATAATTTTCTCGGCACAGCATTTGATTTGTCAGATGTTATGTTTATCATGACCGCCAATGAAACTTCACCAATTCCTCCAGCCTTGTATGATAGGATGGAGATTATTGAAATACCCGGATACTCTCCTTTTGATAAGGTAAAAATTGCTCAGAAACATCTTATTCCTAAGCAGAAGGAACAGTATGGTCTTAAGGATTATGAAGTTTCCATCTCTCCAAATGCCATTTCCAGAATAGTGGAGGAATATACGAGCGAGGCTGGAGTAAGAAACCTGGAAAGACAATGTGGTACAATTATGAGAAAAGTGGCTGTTACGGCTGCATCTGGTAAAGATCCTGCTAAGGTTGTTAAGGTTGATATGGTGCCCAAGTTCTTAGGTGCTCCGAAGATTTATGCTGAGAGGGCTATTGAGAATCCAGAAGTTGGACTTAGTGCTGGGCTAGCATGGAGCAGAAATGGTGGCTCAATATTGTTTGTCGAGGCATCCTTAACTCCAGGTAAAGGGGAGATTATTCTGACTGGTAACCTGGGGAAAGTCTTACAGGAATCTGCGAAGGCTGCGCACACATGGATTAAATCAAACGCAGATAATTTGGGTGTTGATCTGGAACAATTATCAAAGAATGATGTTCATGTCCACCTTCCTGCTGGTGCAACACCGAAAGATGGTCCAAGTGCTGGCATTGCTGTAGCGGCTGCGATGCTTTCCCTATTCACCAACCGTCCTGTGCGCAATAATATTGCCATGACGGGAGAGATTACTCTTCGTGGTAGAGTTTTACCAATTGGAGGTTTAAAGGAGAAGGTGTTGGCAGCCCATAGGGCTGGTATCCAGGAGGTTATTTATCCGAAACAAAATGTTGCAGATATTGAAGAAATACCATCTGATGTAAAGGATGATATGAAATTTATACCAGTAGGTAGTCTTAATGAAGCATTAGAGTTATTACTGGTAGATGATAGTCCGAAATCTGCAGGGGACATTTCTTCCAGTGGTGGCAACCATCTACTAATGAACAAAGAAAACTCGTGCGCGTGATTTTCGAAAAAAATTCCGCGCCGCTTATGATTTGAAAGGTTTAAATATGTCCAGAAGACGAAAGGAAAGAGTGCGTGAGTTGAAGCCCAGGAGAAATGAATTTCAGAAAAGGGAAGGTAAGAAGATGAATGTTCATGCCAAGCGTTGTCCGTATTGTGGATATGAAATGAGGGCACGAGGGTGTGGTGATGCTGCTGGTGGTCTATCATGGAAGTGCAAAAACAAAAAATGTGGGAGAACTGTTTGGAAACACAGTTTTCCTGCACCACCAGAACCAGTTGTACCCACCTCTATCGCAGATAAACTTTATTAGGGAAGGAAAGAAATAATGATTAATGATTTAGTAGTAGTCACGAAGCGATTGGAGGAACAACTAAAAAGAATTGAAAATGGTCTTTCAAGGAACATGCGACGCGTTCACAAAATGGAATCGCAAGCACTGTTGCAAATTAGGGAAATGAGGGGCGAGGTTTCAAACCTTTCCACCTCTCGAAATTGGATGACCAAACTCCTCCATACTATAGATTCACTTGGAGAAATAGAAAAATTTCTCAATAAGTTGGAAAACATAGGAAATTTTTCCGACGATGTTGGTGTTGAAGAAGTATCATTAGAAGGTCTGATGGAATGTAATGCTCGCTTACCTTTCTAAGATTCAGCCGTTTTTATATAGAACTTATATTGCCCTGGCAGTATTATTCGCAATGAATGCGATTGTGTTTGTTATAGTTGGTCCTATAGAGATAACGTATATCTCATTGTTGGGATTGGCTTGGTCGCTGGTAGGTATTATTATAAACAGCGGTTACCTTATTAAACGAGAGAAATGATCTATTACCACATTACAGAGAAGTCTTCTAATAAGAAGACAGGACCCATCCCTGTTGTCACCAGTTCAAGAAAGACATGTTCTGATACTTGTCCATTCAAAGATGATGGCTGTTATGGAGATGGAGGTCCGATAAGGTTACATTGGGAAAAGGTCACACACAATGATGATCGTGCCCTAACATTTAGAGAGTTTGTTGAAAGAATTCCAAAGGTTGCTGAGAGAGTTAAAAGGCGTGGTGTAAACAGAATTAGGTTATGGCAGGTCGGTGATATGCCAGGACCTAATAGGCAAATATATACAGCACAGGTTAAAAGGCTTGTAAAATCCTTATCGGCATTTGATATGCCATTTGGCTATACGCACAAACCAATGGATAGGAAAGAGAATAGAGATATTATCAGGTATTGTAATGATAATGGGGTTACTATTAATCTTAGTGCTAATAATCCCACTCATGCCGATTATCTCCTTTCTTTAGGAATTGGTCCAGTGTCTGTTACTTTGCCTGAAGATCTATCAACAAAAGATATTCGAACGCCTGAGGATAGGAGAATTATTATCTGTCCAGCGGTGTTGAGTGAGAAAGTAACATGCTCTAGTTGTGGCGGGAATCCTGGACCACTTTGCTGGAGGAGGGACAGAGAGTTTATAGTAGGCTTTCCAGCTCACGGATTCAGGGTCAGGAAGGCATCGGAGGTGGCTCGTGAGACTAAAGTTAGATACTGAAATGATATCAAAGATATCAAGTGCGTATACTGTAATATTCCTCAAAAGTTTTACAGATACGCCCAGTAACGAAGATTACACATTCTTAAATGCTTTGCTAGGTTTTGTATATGCGGCTAAGAAGTTGATGTTTGCCATGCAGGCGTTAGATGTTATAACAGAAGAGCAGGCGCTTCACATTGATAATCAACTTTCTATAGCCGCACGCGAAGATATTCCAAAGGGTAAGTTTGTTAACACATTAAGGAAATTTGTTTCCGAAGAAGAAAATCAATTATAAAGGAGGGAGAATGGCTGATCAATCGGTGGTTACAAGCAATCACACATACATTATTTATGCAACAAGAAAGACATCTCAGTTCGATCAAACCAAACAGGTTATGCGTTGTAAGATTCTTGAGGCTCATAGGGATCATATTTTAGTAGAAAGCCTTAAGAGGTATAACAAGAAATATGCTGGAGCAAACAGGTCCGCCAGTGGTAGGTTCACCGGTCGTCCGGTTCGCAGGATTAACAGAGATCAGGCTCTTGTTATTATTGACGAATCTACCGGACAATGGATTGATTGGGAAACAATTAGAAGAAGAGAAGGCACATCTAACTCCCCTGGTCGTTCGAGGGGCGGTAAGTAACATAAGGTTTCCGTGGAAATAATCCGTGGAAAGGTTAATATACCTAAAGATTACTTCAACAAAACAGCCAAGCGTGAATATGTTTTCTGGGCTCGTGCATTGATAAGAGAGTTTTTGCAAAACTCTGTAGATGCGGGTTCAAGTACAATTAAGTTTAAGTTCCGTAGAAGTCATCTATCGTTGGTAGTCCAGGATGATGGTTGTGGAATGGATAAGGATATCATTCTATCTAAACTCCTGGCGTTGGGAGGATCCCATAAACAACAAGGTGCCGTAGGTGGCTTTGGAAAAGCGAAAGAAATATTATTCTTTGCGTGGAATTCTTATGCAATTCACACAAAATGCTGGCTTGTTGAGGGGGAAGGATCAGAGTACTCTGTAAGAGAAGTAAGTCAATACTACAATGGTACTAGATGCGTTATATATTTTTATAATGAGCAGGAGTTTAATGCCGCCCTGACTGCTGCCATAGAGTATCTCCCAAGGAACGAAGTTGATGCTGACATCTACTTAAATTCATCAAAAGTATCATATGCTTTTGGTAGTAAAAAAAAGGTGAGACAGTTTAAGTGGGGCACCATATACACTTGTGATGCCTTTTCTAAAGATGTAAGTGTCAGGGTAAATGGTCTTGAAATGCACAAGCGTTACACGACTAGTAGGCTTAAAAATCAAATAATTGCAGAACTTAATGGATATTCTACCAAAGTGTTGGTGTCAAATAGAGATACCATTAATCACAAATATTCCTGCGAGATCCAAGGATTTTTGAGTGAGTTGGCTATCAACCCTATATCTGCTACAGAAAACTTCGATGAAGATATTCAGGAGGAAATTGGGGGCAACAGAATTCTTGTTCCCAAATCGTTGTTGATGCTTTGGGATACTCCTGTTTCACAAGTTCCAATTAATGGAGGTATTCAGGGAGCAAATGTAAACAAATCGGTTTTTAATTTTCCAAACTTTAAGTATGAGTTTATAGTAAGGAGGTCAAAATCATTCGATAAAGAAGTGATAAAACAGTTTATGGCTGATCCGATCTCAGAATCATTAGCAAAAATCTGGAGTTCCCTGATTTTTGAAGTGGTAGTAGCAAATGAAATCCCCATATATAGTTTCCGTGTTGGCTTTATATTCAATAAAAAAGTCCGTGGTTTGTGTATGGGTAAACCAGAATTACCTACCATTTTGATCAACCCTTTGTGTAAAGATATAACATCGTCAAAAAAACTCAAGGAGTTAAAAGAGGTTCTTGAGGATGTGGCATACCATGAAGTTGCACATATAAGTAATAGAAGACACGATGAAATATTTGTTATGTGTGCGGAGCGTTATAGGTTGGCTCATCGTAAATGGAGGAGAAAGGTATTTGTTAGAGTTTTTAACTGGAAAAAACTAATAGGAGGAAATGATGGAAGATCTTTTGAGAACACTAAATGAAACAGATGAGTGGAGAGTAGAAATGGGCTCGTCTTATGACGGTGAGGAATCGTTGTATGCGGCTCGCGTGACGTTGTTGACCGACAGCGTTTCTCGTGGTGCGGTTGCTCGCGATCCCATTGAGGCTCTTGAACTGGCTATTAATGCTGTGCTGAACTATGAGGACAGCGATGAAGATGTTGAGGGTGCCGCCAGAGTGCTTAAGGCAACCTTGGATGAACTTGGTTTTGATCGTGCCGTTGCTCTTCTTGAGCGACTCAATAACCTATAAGGAGGAATACAAATGGATACTGATACTCGTACCTATCGTTTTGGTGGTGAAGAAATTGAGGCTCCTGCCAGTCTGACGCCTGAGGCTGTTCGCCAAGCATGGGCGGAGGTTTTTCCTGGTCTGGAGAATGCAGTTGCTGAAGAGCAAGAGGACGGATCTGTAAACTTCATGGTTCGTGCTGGAACAAAGGGCTAATTGTTTAACCCACCTAATAAAAAACTTTAGGTGGGCAAAGGAGATGGTAATGAATGTTAAAAAGATTTTTGAAGAGTGTACTGCAATCGACGGAGCAAACGAGGAAGGCTTAAAACTATTAGAGAAAATCTTAGCCATCTCATCTCCTATGGAATTCACAGACGATTTCATTTCGGAAGAAGACTTAGACAATCTTATAACTGAGATGGAACGACTGGATGTAAAGTTTCCTGCACTTAAAACCTTTCGCTCCGTTTTAAATTCTTTGCCGCCGGTTAAGGGCAACTCTCGCGTTTTCATTTAGAGGGAAGTTATGAATAGATCAATTCAATATTTGCATATTGATTTTCTGCGGTTATTTAGACTATGTAGGCAATTGGGATATGTTAACAAAAAGCGCAAAATGCCTAACGAATATGCTCTAACACCTCAGGCTATTGATTGTTGCAAACGCCTGTTAAAAACCTTTCTAACAAAAACTTTTCCAGAGGGTACCGTTTCAGTTTCAGGTTCCAATGTACATGTAACCTTCAGTGACAAACATACTAACCTACTGCGTGGGGCCATTCAGAAGTGTAATATGGCAGAGAAAGGGAAGGAAATTAGACAACTTTTTGACGAAATGTGCTCTAACACAAACAACTATTTACAAACACATTTTTACTCGTATAATAAACATATATCTATTAGCACAACGGGCCGCACATATTATTATAGATATGATAGATATTCTGGTAGAACTCCACATAGATTTTTTGAGGCGGCTCAAGCGGCGATAGAATTTAAACAAAAATGGGATGTACTGATTCCATGGTTAACAGAAATGACGGAGAAAGATAAACAGGCAAGATCGAAACCTAAAACAAAAAGACAGAAGAGTGCTACACAGGCAGCATTTGACAAGGCACTGGCAAAGCAAATGGGAGGGCTACAATATGAGTGATGTGTTAACACTTAAACTTACAACTGGTAATCCAGATATACTCATGTCCATTAAAAATAAAAATGGGGCTGTTGCTAAAAAAGTGGTTGGAGTAGATGACCTCACATCAACTTTGGCCAACTCCTATCAATTTTCTACTGGCATATTGCCTCGCGGCACAAGGTTTTTTACCGGCACACCCTCAAAATATCTTGTTGGTGTTGAGACCCCATCTATGGTGAAGGTATGTGTGGTTTATGATTATGCAAAAAATGAGTCCGAAAAATATAATTTACCTCTGCCGCCCTGTCTTTTTGTGTTTAGAGTGAAAGATAGGAAAGTTATAAGCACATCGGTTCATGCTCTCAAAAGACCAATTTTTGGTGAGATGGATCCGTTATATACATTCCCTTATGGGAATACAAACTGTAGTTCTGGCAGGGTTTGTTGGGGTGATGTGAAGCCACAAAAAGTTGAATCGCCACTTGCTATTACCATGTTGGTCAGCCAATTTCTTGACTCTACATATAATGGTGATTTGTTTGAGTCAAACACCGTTGATTTTGATTTTCTGGACCTACCACACAGAGGATTTCGCAGTCTTGTTAAGGCTTTAAAGGATGTGGAAAAGTTTCCTCCTGAAGCATTGTCGGCAACCGGCAAAACAATTCTTAATGAAATGAGGCGTTAAAATGAGTAAGAAACTTGCGTTGCAAAAAAGTGAAGTATCGGAACTTGCGTTACAGAAAATGCTGGTTGATCATCACATTGGGGAACTTCCAAAAGATTCTAAAAAGAAGGTTTTATATTTGATGCAGGGAGATGGTGTCTGGCAGATTAGGAAGAACAAGATTGGCACATTCTATATTCATCAGGCAGAAACCAGAATTCCCGGACTCCCTTCTAACATGGAAGAGGGATGGGAACTTGATGTCCCGCTCGTTCCATCACGCTTACTAAAGACAACACTTTCATTTTTCAGAGCAATCTATAAGAAACACCAGAGCGAGGCACATGTCCAGTTCTTTTATGATACAAAGGCCGAAGAATATATTTTAAACTGCCCAAAACAAAAAGTGTCTGGGGGTTCTGTATCATATGAAAACACCAGATCTTTTGAGAGTCCGGAAAAAATCTTAGTACTGGAAATGCATAGCCACGGTGGCATGTCAGCATTCTTTTCTGGAACAGATGATGGCGACGAGAAGGATGATAGATTCTTTGGTGTTGTCGGGAAAATCGGACAGTTCTATCCTGAGATCAAGTTGAGACTTTCGATTGGTGGTCATAAGATCGAAGTTGATGTAGACGAAATCTTCGATGTGGAAAATGAACTTTGTGATGATTTTCCAAAAGAATGGTTGCGCAAAGTTAAGAAACAAAAGATTAGGACATTTAAATCCTCTGCTTTTCCTGGTTCACGCTTTCATTCTCAACTTCCTTTATTTGAAAAACAAATGCAGCATGTCTTGGAGGAACCAAATCCCTCTGAGGTGGCTAAGTTTCTGAGTGGTGATTATCTATATCCGAATGATGCTTTTGTACCAGAAGAGGGGGAATATTATCTCGAAGAAGGGGATAAAAAGTGGTTCATTCAGGATGGAGAAAAGTTGTTCTATATAGATGAAGATGGCAATCATCACACGCCAGACGATGATGACGATGACGATAGTGATGATTATTTTTCCTGTACTACCAACTGGAGAGATAAAAGGTTTTAACCATGATTAAAGGTTTACCACGAATTTTTACTCTTAAGGGTTACCCAACAATAAGGAATGTTCTCGTTTTAGGTTGCGGAGGTACTGGTACATTTGTTATTGGGCACCTGGCAAGGTTTCTTAGCACAAAGCATATCGCCGATCTTACTATAGCCGATGGGGATGTTGTCGAAGAAAAGAATTTAATTAGACAAAATTTCATTTCTCGAGATATTGGGAAAAATAAGGCTGAAGTTTTGGCGGAAAGGTATGCAGCGGCTTTCGGGTTATCAGTTTCGGCAATCACAAACAATATTGAAAAGGCCTCAGACTTTCCAAAGTTCTCTGGAGAATCTATTTTAATTATTGGATGTGTTGATAATAATGCGTCCAGGAAATTAATCCATAAAACATTCTTCACCAAGCCACAATCACAGGCAGTTTTTTGGATTGATTCTGGAAATGAAGAGTGTAACGGACAAGTTATATGTGGCTATGCACCACCAATGCTTACATACTATGGCCCAGCCATTAATATACATCGGGACTCTGATAAAACCGAGGGAATCTTTAGTCTTCCTGTTGTCACCGAAGTCTATCCAGAAATTCTTGCAGATAAATCAAAGTTTAACTCAGAGTTGAGTTGCGCTGAGCGTGCAATTTCTGCTCCACAGAATATGATGACAAACGCTACGGCTGCAACGGCAGTTATGAATTATGCACAAAATGTCCTGCTACGCATGCCCCTAGCATCTCATGGGGTGGAGTTTAGTATTAGAAACACTTTTACAACACGGCTTAATGTAAAAGAAAACTTAAGTGTTGTAAACCAAGATCGCAAAATAGAAAGGGAAAACTATGGTTCAAACCGTTAATTCAAATGACCTGGCATTTGCAACAGACAAGGAGTGTAGGAACCGACGGCGACTGCTGATTGCCTTTGGTGTAATTACACCAAACAAAACTGGAATTATCTCAAAGAAGAGGGCGTCCCCCGTGATGTCTACTGAGAAAAATTCCAAAAATTTACGAGAGGATTTGATTCGTCGTGGAATTATTTCTCCTGTTGATCCGAAAGAGGGTGGTTCGTTTATCGATTTACCGCCGCATAGACCACACATATGTTCCAAGGATGAAGGGGAATATAATCCCAAACCTGTGAAAAATGATGAAGACTATCGCCGACGGCGCGATACATACTTTCGAATCATTCAAGAAATTCTTCATTCGCGAGATAAGTTGAAGTTAATTCTTGGAGAAAAGAGAGACACTGATCCAGATTGGTATTTTTAGGAGTTCATAATGCACGAAAGTCTGAAAGTTGACCTACACCAAATTGCTATGATGGCAGTTCAATTTTATAAAGGGCTGCATAAAAGGGTGGTAACATGTGAGGCTTTCGTGCACAAACTGCCCCCTGAGCGTCGATTTTTGGTTATGGCTGGAACAGAAGAGATAAAAGAATTCCTGTTAAATCTTAAATTTACCAAAGATGATATCAAATTTCTTAAAGATATTCCGATACTTAAAAGTATTATGAATATGTCTAATTTTGATAGATTCTTGGAAGACTTTAAATTTAATGGAGAGTTTTGGTCGATGGCTGAGGGGGAGATTGTTTTCACTGGTGAGCCATTAATTAGAATCACTGGTACATTACCTGAAGTTCATATGGCGGAAACCTTTGTGTTGTCTGTTTTATCTCATGATATAAAAATTGCTTCTAAGGCAGCCAGGATTGTTTTGGCTGCCAGGGGAAAATCTGTGATTGAATCTAGCACGAAACGAACACATCATGAGGCTGCGATACGGGCTGTTCGTGCTGCATACATTTCTGGATTCACGGCTACATCAAATGTTGAAGCCAGTAGAAGATTTAACATCCCTGTTACTGGGGACATGTCTCATACATGGGTAATGGTTAATAAGAGGGAACAAGAGGCGTATGAGATTATAAAACGGACATTCAAGGATCCCGTTTTGCTAATCGATACATACGATCCTGTTCACGGTGCGGTATTGGCAACCGAAAGCCCTCGATTGGATGGTGTGCGACTTGAGTTTAAAGATCCAAAGATATTGTCTGATGTTCGGAGAACATTAGATGCGGCTGGTAAAACCAATGCTAGCATTACTGTATTTGGGAATTTAAACGAGTATATTATTGATGAACTCTCTCGTTGTGGTCTGCCAATAGATTGTTTTGAAGTGGGTGCGGATTTGGTGACTTCCAGAGATGCTCCGCTCTTGGATATATCATATGAAATGGTCTATGACGATACAAATGACAAACCGATAATTAGACCACAATCAATGACTGTTCCTGGCAAAAAGCAGATATTTTTAGATCAGCGAGATGGAGAGTGGCAGCACTTATTGGCAGTCGATGGTGCTGTAAATCCCTCCGAGAAACTAACTCCTTTATTAGATTGCCATATCAATAATGGAGAATCTGTGAGTGAAGATGTGGATTTAAAGGTGGTGCGTAAATATTGTAATGCTGCTTTATTATCTCTACACCCAAATCTCGCTTCGCTCGTGCCAAGTGGTAAAACATCCGTACCTGTTTTTCCACACAAAAGTCTACAAGATTTATTTGAAAGGGCGGTTTTAGATTATGAATTGGATATGGGGAAGCGGAGGCACAACTTTATTTGATTTTTACTCTTTACATCATATAGTTTGGTTTATAGCAATCACTACTGTTCTTTATCCTGTATTTAAGAAAAAGGTTTGGGCAGCGGCTCTTGCAGTTGCTTTTATTTGGGAAATGTTTGAACATTGGGTTGTAAACAACATGCCCTCATTTCCATTTGCGGGTAAAGAAGAATTTATTAATAAAATAGTTGGTGATTCTATTAGTGATTTTTTGGGATTTCTAATCGCATATTTAGTTATTTCAGCAATAAGGAAGCAGAAAAATGGCAAGAATGGATAATCAAAATCGAAGTCCAGCCTGGAAGCAAAAGAAAGAGCATCGGGTAGGTCCACTAGAAGTAGAAGTATTTGATAACAACATTGAGAAGGCGCTGCGTGATCTTAAGAATAAAATGTCACGGGAAGGCGTACTTACTGAGTTGAAAAAGAGACGCTTTGCTGAAAAACCTTCAGAGGTTAAGCGACGCAAACACAGAGAGGCTATTAAGAAAATGCGAAAGTCCAGAGGTCGTAAAGCCAGACAGCAGGCAAGTACCAGGAAACCTAAGGGGTAATATGGAATTTGAAGATTTTTTAAAACAAGAAAGGCGTAAGGGATTATCTAAAACGGTAGTATGGACTGGTATACTCTTATTTACAACTGCTACCATCATAGTGATGGTCTTTTCAGGTATCGATGCTGCCGTTAAATACTTTGTAGGAATGTAAATGGACTCCGAAAAATATTATACAGAGTTTGCTGAAGCATGTGCTAGAGCCATTCCAATTGATTGTGCGAAATATTTTAAGAGATATGACACTAAAGAACTGCCGAGGGTTGTTAAGACTATTGGGTTTTTAAAGAGTGTCCGCCCAGAAAGTTTATTGGATGTAGGTCCCGGACGTGGCAGGGCATTGTGGGCTATAGCAAACGCTTTGCCTGATATGAAAATCACATGTGTTGAGAAATCAGATTGGAGGAACGAAGTAATTTATGCAGTGCATGCAGGAGGGGTTGATAGAATCACTACTCATCATTTAGACATTTCCGAAGGAACGTTATTTGATAATGATAGTTTTGATGTGGTTTCTGCATTAGAAGTTATTGAGCATATACCTAATGCTGGTGCGGCTGTCTCGGAAATTGTAAGGGTGGCAAAAAGATTCATTATTATTTCTGTACCATCCAAGCCAGATAATAATCCCGATCATGTTCACTTCTTTACTCAACAAAAATTTGAAGAGTTGTTAGATCAAGCGGAAGAGAAAAATAATAAACCAATACGAAGGGTTACCTTCGAATACATACCAAAGCATATGATGGTAACCATCAGGCTTTAGGAGAGGTAGAAAAATGTCAACGGAACGAATTATCGTAACACCCAGTAGATTTAACTCAATTACGACAATGGTTGGAGTATTATTGATATTGGGTCTTATTGTTGTAGGATATTTTGGTTGGAAAAAACTTACAAGTGAAAACGCCAGGCTACAAAGTCAAATTACAGAGTTTAAACAATTAACAGAAACTCTGGTTAGAAGTAGCAACAAGTGGGTTACAAAAAGCGATCTCGAGTCACAGACTAAAGATCTTTTAACAAAGGAAGATTTCAAGGCATTAGAGAACGATCTGGATGATCTTGATGCCAGGCTTACCGCTGTTGGTAGAACCATGGGTTCTGTCAAGCGCAAAGTGGCAAGTCTGGAGAAAAGTGACAGTGAGGGTCCAGAAAACCCCAAAGTTGTGAAGTGTGATGATGGACGCCTGATCGATGTGCATGGATACACAAAAAGGCCACAGATTAAGGAACTTAAAGATTCTAAAGAAGCGCCAGTTGCTGATGTAAAATTTGATGCATCTAAAGGGAAACCTTGGAGTTATGATGTACATCGCAGGGATCACAAATTAGTTACGGTTGTAGGCAAGCGTGAGAGTGGACAACTGACTTTCCATCATAAATTGGAATATTCTATACCCAGTAAGGATTCAAAAAAATGGTATTCAATTGATCTGATGTCTTCAGACTATATGCAGGTTCCGTTGAAAAGTAAAATGTTTTGGTTTAATCCAATCCTCGACCTAAATTTTTTCGCAGGTGGGAAAGTATACGAATTTGTGAATGGCCCAGGCAACCCAGGAAATATTATCTCAATTGGTGTGGATATTGGCTTAAGTTTGTCATCATATGGTGAAACACGAGCCGACTCGTGGTTTAGACTCTTCCGAATAGGCGCTGGTTACAATGCAGAGAGAAGAGCGGCGCACTTTTCCTTTGCACCATTTGCTTTTAATCTTGGTAAACCGTTGCCTTTATTTACGAATTTATACTTAACCCCCCAACTGGGTTTAGATACTGGTGGAGGTATGACTGTTAATTTAGGTATTGGGCCACAGTTTTAGAATTTCGGAGGAAGGATGGCAGTTCATTGGATTGTACTATTGTGTGCAATATTCCCCCTATGGCTTTTGCAAAATGTAATACATGAGTTATCACATGGTCTTACCATCTGGCTTGGGTGGAAATGGAAGTTCTCTATTTATCCGTTTCCATCTAAGAAGTTAGGTAGGTTTACTTTTGCTCATGTGATATATGAGAAGGCTGAGGGATCGGAGGATATTAGTGCGATAGGCATGGCGCTGGTTGCTATAATGCCTAAAATTACTAATATACTTTTTGTTTTAAAAGCCCAAATTTGGGCGACCATAAGTATAGGCATTCCCAGTATCGCTATTGTTATATTGCTATTCGCATGGTTTAACTTTGTTGATTTTATTGTAGGAGCACTTGCGATCTTTAAATCTGCAAATGAATCCGATATTTGGAAATTCCAATCGTATACTAATATCAGACCCAAACTGATTAGGGGCAGCGTTATTGGTTGGACAATCTATCTTCTAATTTGTAACATTGCTGGAACAGTGTTTGTTTTAACCCATATTTGAAAAGGAGTATCTTATGCACGAAGCAACAATTTCTTGGAATCTTGATAACTGGTATAACAGTTCTTTGGTACACGATCCTAATTTTGTATATGGACACTATCAAATTGGTGGTGATACGGCGCCCAGTTCTTTCAGTACCTACAGGATGAGAAATCTAAATCGTGGGTTTGCTACAATTGGTGGTTTGCGTGTTGGAAGATATTTCTATTATGCAGTTGCCCTATGTTCACCTCGTGATAACTTTTCTAAGAGGGTAGGGAGAAATTTGGTAAGAGAGCACCTATCATCCTCGTCAGCAAGTCATATGCGTGGCGTTATGAACATCTCTGGATTGGAGGATCTGCAACCCGCATTGGTTCTTAAAAATGTATTGGAGCGTCATTTACAGAAGGCAAGACACCTTCCTCCTTGGACCAGGCAAACTGTTTTGTTTAGGAAATCTCGCTATATGCCTGACTCAATTAGGAATCCAGTTATGCGTACCAGATTGGCTGCCCCACAGCGCGATCCGAAACGCCGGGAGGCAGCACTTAAGGCTTGGGAAACTCGACGGAGAAATGCAAGAATCTCAAACGGTTAAAAATTTTTTGCGAAAAAAGTATTGACATCAAACGGGCAATGTTTATCTTACAACCATGTTAGTTCTTCAATTTTTTTTTCTAACAGGAGGTGTTAAGATGTTAGTAAAATGGAGCCCTTTTAATGAGTTAACTCGGTTTGAGAGAAACATGAGAAGTTTGTTTGATTTTGATGTTACTAATTGGCGGCCAGCCGTAGATGTGTATGAAGATAAGGAGAAGATTACGCTGGAAGCCGAACTGCCTGGTGTTAAACAGGAAGATGTTGATATCACTGTTGATAGTGGGATATTAACTATTAAGGGTGAAAAGAAACTCATTAAAGAAAATAAAAATAAGGAGTATTTTAGAGTTGAAAGATCTGAAGGAACTTTTGTAAGATCCTTTACACTTCCGTCTATGGTTGAAGTTGAAAAGATTGAAGCCACCCATAAAGATGGAATTCTTACAATAAATATTCCCAAGAAGCCCGAAAAAATTCCGAAGCAAATAAAAATTAAAAGCGGGTAAACTGCTGTAATTATTTACAATGATCCTGCGAGGTCTTGTTCTCTCTGCCAATTTTCTTTCATACGAATATAAAGTATGGAGGAAATGCCGCCGAATGACGAGGCCTCGCAGGAAAAAGTCCACTGGAGTTTGCAGAATCTACAGAGACCTTTTGGAAAGACTTCCAAACACTTATCCTCAGCCAAGTTTAGTAGTACATTCCAGTTTATCAGAACTCTACAATTACTATTGGAGCGATGATGAGAAGGATCCTGGTGATCCTGGGCACCCTCCTTTTGCATTTTGTGATGGTTCAGACGATACAATTCATGTATCAGTTCAATTAAATAGGGAACCCAGAGAGAGCATAGTTTGGTATTATTTACATGAACTTGGACACCTTTACGCTCTTCATAAGTATGGAGAAAAAGACAAACGCTGGTCTGTCTATACAGACGCAGAGTGCTATGCCAATCGTTTCGCCTCTCGCTGGCTTTCCAGGTTAAAAAAGGAGAGGTGGATATGAAAAAGTTTTTTGTCCTGATTATTTTGGCTTTGTTCTGTACAGGGTGCGTTAAATCTATGTACATGGATGTTTCCCCAGAAATTCGTGGCATTTACGCTGCAAGCGTTTCTGTTTTAAACGATCGTGGCGGTGTCATGGGGGCTGGTACCATTATTCATAATCAGCGTAACGATTATATGATTGTTTTAACCGCAGCACATGTGGTTGACGATCGGCAAAAATTTGATAAGCCAGTTAACATTTTATATAGAAAAAAAGAGATTCGCAAAATGGTCATATATAAATATGACGCTAAAAGTGATCTGGCTCTTTTAATAGGTACCGAGAAAGAAAAGGACGATGGACCATATGCAGATGTATCTAATGTTGGTGGAAAAATAGGTGAAAGAATTTGGGTTATTGGTGCGCCACTTGGTGAGAAGCGAACGGTCACCCGTGGAATAGTTAGTAACAAAGTTTCTTCGGGAAGTAAGTTGCTCTATCGTACGGATGCCGAGGTGTTTTTTGGCAACTCTGGTGGTGGAATGTTTAATGAAGCAGGCCAACTTGTTGGGGTGCTACATGCTATCCATCTCTTGAGAGTGAGTGCTCATTGTATTCTTATAGAGCCAGGTGGACATTATGCTATTGCTTGGGAAATGATTAGAAAATTCTTATAAAAGATATACTATAATATTATTCTAAGGGCACATTTTTGTGCCCTTTTTTTATTTTCAGGGAGATTTAAAATGGCCAAGGGTAAAGGAAAAAGCAATAAAATTAAAATACGGAATACGGAGTCAAATAGATTGAGGCGCATTAACGCAGAAATTAAAAAGTGTGAAAAGAAGATGGAGAAACTTCTTAAACTTCACGAGCAGGATAAAAAGCGCTATAAATTACAAAAGAATAAAAAGGTTGAAATTGACAAGACACAAGGTATTATGCCAGATAGCAAGAGGCATAAAGCACTTCTTGTACACATTAAATCTCTAAAAGAAAAGGTGTGAGTATGGGCGCAAGTATGAAAGCGAAAGTTTGGAAAGATGGTGATGCTAATCAGCCGCCGTTTCCATCAGACTTTAGGGTGACAAAAAGGTGGGAAGGGAATTGCACCGACGTGATAAAAAATTCAAATAAATTTTATCATGCTGAGATTCAAGTTGCATCCGATGGAAAAGCAAGAATTTTCACGATGTACGGCAGAGTTGGTAAGACTTCTGCGAAGGAATATAGATATTATTCATCAGAAGACGCTTGCTTGTCGGATTATGAATCACTGGTTAAAAAGAAGCGAGACCGCAAGAAGGATCCATATAGGGAAGTTGATTTAGCAATCACCAGTGTTGGTTCTGCTGGTGCTAAAGAAATCAAAAAGCCTATGACGGGCATTGAGGCTGGCAAGGGGATCAGTGTGCTACATGCCGAAGTCCAGCGTTTGGTGTCTGGTTGGTTCGGTTCTACGGGTCATTTTATCGAGATGAATCTCAAGTGTCCTCTGGGACAACTTACCAGGGAACAAATAGACAAGGGGCGATCAGTCTTAGATGAATGTAAAAAGTTAATCTCGGCAAATAGGTCAGATGTAACTGCTTATGATAATCTAACATCACAGTTCTACAGTCTTATACCACACGTTTTGCCACATAAGATTGATCCAACATCTTTGCGGCTCGATAATATTGATCGAGTTATGGAAAAGCATGATACGTTGGATACCTTTTTAGATGCTAAAAATGTTGCTTCCGTTTTAGGTAAAGGCACGGCGGTTGATGAACAATATAGAAAGTTAAATGCTGAGTTGGACTGGATTGATCCTTCTGATCCTATTTATAAATGGGTTGAAATGTTAACCCACGAAACTCGAGCAAGAAATCATAGTTTTCTGGGGCGTGTTAAAATATTTAATATTTTCAAACTTGTTCGAAATGGTGAGCCTGACCATTTCATGGCTACGGCAGAAAAAGTTGCAAAGCAGATTGGGAAAGGAAGAACTAAATATCAGCCAAAATTTACTAAATTGAATCGCCCAGATTTGAGTGAAGATGAAAAAGAAGTTTTCACAACTGCCAATGTTTGGCCGTTGTGGCATGGTACGCGTCCACAAAATATGGTTGGTATCATTACTCGTGGCCTGTTGATACGCCCATCTGGTGCAGTTTATACGGGCTCCATGTTTGGTGACGCGCTGTACCATGCAGAAAACTCAACAAAATCAATGAATTATACAGGTTGCCGTGGGGCATATTGGTCTGGTGGTAGTAAGAGCAATAGGGCCTTTTTATTTTTAGAGGATGTTGTTGTGGGTAAACCACATGTTGTTACCAGATCACAATTTTTCAGACAGCCTCCACATGGTTATCATAGTGTATATGCAATACCAGGTAGTGGTCTTTATAACTCAGAAAATATGACTTATGCAGGCTCTGGATCAGGACAACAACATAGATTAAGGTATATTGTTGAATTTCAATCGAACTGTTGAGGTAATAGATGTCTAAAGATAAAGATGGTTATAGTTTACCAGATTGGAGAGATATCGTTTTTATGCGAAATATCATACCATTGGACGGTTATGGTTTCGCGCCGGTACTAACAATATTGGTACCGCCTGATACAACAAACAAAAAAGGAGAGAAAAAGATGGAACTTAAGGACAAGGTAACTGAAGTAGTAGAAGATTTTTGTGATAAACTACAATCTTTTACGAGCCTTGATGTAAGTAATAAGGTTAAGCAGCAAGGGTTTGCTTCTACAAGGCATCGTGATATTGCTCATGTTGTAAGGATTCTGTATGTTGAAGGACTCATGGAAGACTTTGGTTTTGAGCGGTCTATGATTGATGTTACCGTTTCAAGTGGTAATACCAGACAAGCATATCTATATCACCATCAGTCTGTTTCAGCATCAGCCTATGATCGCCGATCTCAGGTGGCGATTCCTCCAGCGCAAAGCGACCAGGATGCAAAAAATGATGATAGTCAGGATACCCAAAGCGACAGCCAGAGTGCTACACCTATGGTTATTCCAAGTAGTGCCAGAACTGCCGGTACAGTACAGGTTGTGAATAGTTCTAACGACAGGCAGGTTCGTAGGCAGAAGGGTGATTGTCGTTTGGAAATTCCTGCAACTTGGGTTAGGCATTTGGGTTGGGCTGAAGAATCTACGATTTATGCCGTACACGAAAACGATATTGTTTTAAAGAATTCACATCAGGTAGATGTTAGTGACACCGTTCTTGCTACTGCAACGATTGTTGATGGTAGGTTAAGAGTACCTAAAACTGCTTTTGTTAAGGCTGGTTTCCAGAGTGGCAGTGGCCTTAATCATGAAGTAGTTTTGGGAAATGACCATATTATTGTAAAGGATGCATAAAGTAATAAGATGTAATAGGAAAGTGGCTTCACCATATTTAAGAGAATGGCTGCCTAAACTGAAACTAAACCTTCCTAAAGATTCCAGAATAGTAGATTTGGGTTGCGGCAATGGTCGCAATTCCAAATTCATGCTGGAGAATGGATTTTCTAATATTAGAGCCTTTGATCTTAAAGGAGATTACGGAACTCAGGTTGATCTTTCCTATAATGGTATTCCACTTCCGAATAAAAGTGCTGACTTTATTCTTTGTAATTATCTTTTGTGTTTTATGAATTTGAAAGAACGGCAATTTCTGGCAAGGGAGATTGAAAGAATTTCAGCATTTGATTGTTATTTGATGGTAGAATTGTATTCTGGTAGGCAGACTGTATCATATAATGCTGACAGTATACTGGATCTTTTTATTTATTGGAGCATCGAACATAAGAAAAAGGATCGTTTTATTTTACGGAGGCTCCGATGACATTGATTGTTTTGTTTGTTTTATTTTCTGTAGTATTTATTGGGTCCATCGTTGGCCCTAAAGTTTATAGACAATATTTAGAAGACAAGGATAGGAAAGAGAGAGAGAAGTTACTTAGTAATATCATGACTGTAGGTTCGATTGAACAAAAAGAAAGAGTTAAGCAAATTAGGGATCGCGAGAGATCTATTCAATTAAAATTAATTGAACGGGATCAGGCGGCAAGAATTTTGGAATCTCCATCTGTTAGGGCTGAATTAGAAAATGCTAATGTTGATGTAATAGAACTGAAAAGACTACTACAAAATTCCAGTGAAGATTCGGTACTTGGTGAATATAAACTTTTAGAACAGGAATTGCAGGAGAGAAAAAATGAAAACTAAAACCATTATTACTCTGGCGGCTGCCTTTGTACTTTTGGTGATTTTTATAGCGAGTATGGGCGGACTTTTTGAAACTAACAGTGCTGGTTATTTGCAGGTAAAACAGGCGGCTGTTACTGGTAATCTTACTTGTAGACTTGAGCCTGGTATGTATGGTCAGTTTTTCGGGGATATTCACACATACCCTGAGGCTACCACATTCTTTTTTACCGCTGATCATGAAACTGGAGAGAAGCGTGATCAGTCTCTTCCCACTCGTTTTAATGATGGTGCAGCAGCATCAGTGTCTGGTTCTGTGCGGATTATTTTGCCCACGAGTTGTGAAGATCTGATTAGACTTCATCGTAAGTTTAAGAGTGCTAGGGGTGTTAGAGAGAAACTCGTTCTTCCTGCTGTAAGAAAGGCATTGTTTACTACTGGTCCACACATGAGTGCTGCTGAAAGTTATGCTGCTCGACGTGGTGAGTTTGCCAGTTTGGTAGAAGATCAGCTCGTTAATGGTACTATTCTTGTTCGAAAGAAGCAAGAAACACGGCCAGATCCTATTACCGGCGAAATGAAGAAAGTTTGGGTTCTTGAACAAAAGAGATGTAGTTCCTCAAATAATAAGAGTTGTATTGGTGGTTTGTGGCGCGACCCTTCTGCTTTTCACGAGTTTGGAGTTCGTGTTACCAACTTGGTGATTGACAAAATCACATATTCTCAGTCAGTTAAAAATCAGATTGAGACTCAGAGAAAAGCGCGTATGGATATTATTACCCAGGAAGCTCAAGCTAAACAGGCTGAAGCTCGCGCCTCAAAGGCTCAGGCTGAAGCGAAAGCGAAAATTGCTGAAACTCGCGCTGTTGAAGAGGTTGCCAAAACGAAGCGTGTTGTAAAGGCTGAGGCCGACAAAGCCGAGGCGGTTCTTCAGGCACAAAAGAAGAAGGAAGTTGCTCAATTAGATCTTGCTGCAGCAGCTATGGAAAAGAAGGCTCAGATTCTTCGTGGTGAGGGTGAAGCAGCAAAAAGGCGTTTGATCATGCAGGCTGACGGTGCTTTAAGTCTCAAGTTAAAAGCTCTTCAGAATATTCATAAGAATTATGCTCAGGCATTGGCTAAAGCCCAGCCCGGTGCGCTTGTCCCACAGACTGTTATTGGTAATAGTAATGGAAAAGGGACAGCTGCTACAGACTTGATTAGCCTGCTTTTAGCAAAGACCGCTAAAGAGGTTAGTGTCAGTGTAACTAAAAAATAAACCTTTATACCATGCACAGCAGTTTTTATTCTGCTGTGTATGCATAAGGGTTTAAAAAGAATAGGAGAGTTTAATGTCGGTACTAGTTTTAATGATCGGAATACCAGGCTCGGGTAAAACAACTTTAAGAAGCAAAATTCGCTCAGATGTCTTAATCTGCCCAGACGATTTAATAGGATATACAAAAGAAAATCCATGGACCCCTCAGGTAGCACGCAATGCTTGGAGAGAGTCGGATAGAGCATTGAAAGAGGCACTTATAAACAAAGAAGGTTTAATAGTGTTTGATGCTACCTTTGTGGGCCGGAAAAAGCGTAGCAAATATATCAGGATGGCTCAGAAATATGGGGCAGAAGTGGTGGCTTTATATTGTCGTGTTTCTTTTAATGAGGCTATACGACGCAACGCATCGCGCGAGCCCTCAAGGAAAGTTCCAGATATGGTAATGAAAGGTATGTATGGTAGGCTTGAAGTGCCAGAAATGGAAGAAGGGTTCAAATATGTATTGACTTTTGACTCCGAAACTTCTAAATTAGATGATGGTATTCTACCAGATTGTTTAAAAGTTGGAGGTTTAAATGATTAGTAAAATTGTTAAGTATAATACGGAAGCCAGGACCCTAATAAAATCTGGTGTTGATAAACTTACAAATGCGGTATGTGTTACTTTGGGTCCAAAAGGTAGGCATGTTCTACTACGTAGGTCGTGGGGAGCACCACATGTAACACGAGATGGGGTAACGATTGCAAAAGAGATCTTCTTGCAGGATCAGTTTGAAGATATGGGAGCGCAGATGGTAAAAACTGCTGCTTCCAAGACCTGCGATGAAGCGGGCGATGGGACTACAACTGCAACGGTTTTGGCCCAGGCTATTTATAACGAGGGTCTTCAATTATTAACTGCAGGTTATAATCCTGTGGATTTAAAAAGGGGTATTGATAGGGCTGTCAATGTTGTAGTGGAAACTCTAAACAACATGACAAAACTTACACAAGATCCAGAAGAGATTGCTCAGGTAGGAACAATTTCTGCCAACGATGAACAGATCGGGAAACTTATTGCGGAGGGCATGGAGAAGGTTGGAAAAGAAGGCGTAATCACTATTGAAGAATCTCAAACACTTAAGACATATTTGGAACTGTCGGATGGCATGCAATTTGACAGAGGCTATATTACACCATACTTTATTACAGATGGTGATAGAAGTATTGTGGAACTCCCGGAAACATTTGTACTGGTTGTTGACGGTAGACTTGAAGAAATTGAAACTCTTGTACCACTCTTACAGGAGGTTTCGAAAAGTGGCAAACCCATTCTTATTATAGCGGAAGATTACAGTCAGAAAGTGTTGGCAACCTTAATACAAAATAAGTTACGCGGGGCGTTATTTAATTGCCCAATTAAGGCTCCTGGATTTGGGGAGCGACGGAAAGAAATGCTCAAGGATCTTAGTGTTCTTACAGGAGCAACTCTTTTCTCCAAAGATATTGGTATGACATTTGATCGTGCTGAACTATCTCACCTTGGTGAAGCCAGGAAAGTTGTTGTGAACAGGGCTAATACAACTATTGTAGGTGGTGGCGGTAAGAAAGAAGCAATCTTAGAAAGGGCTTCTCAGATCCGTGCAGACCTTGAACATTGTGATTCCGAATATGATAGGAAGATGTTGAAAGATAGATTGGCTAAATTAATTGGTGGTGTGGCGGTTATTAGAGTTGGAGCACCAACTGAACCAGAAATGAAGGAAAAGAAAGATAGGGTTGAAGATGCTGTACATGCGACTCGTGCCGCCGTTGAGGAAGGAATTGTACCTGGTGGCGGGGTAGCACTGTTAAGATGTGCTAAGGATGTGTTTAACTTACTAGAAACACTTGATAAAGGAGAGCGCGAGGGGGCCAAAATAATTCTTAATAGTTTAAAAGCGCCCTTGAGGAAAATTGTAGAGAATGCTGGCGATAAGCCTGATGTTGTTGAACAAACTATTTTGGATGTAGATAGGCTGGAATTTGGATATAATGCAGCACAGGGTAAATATGAAGATCTTGTTGCGGCTGGTATTATTGATCCCAAAAAGGTTGTTAGGTGTGCACTACAGAATGCTGCAAGTGTCGCTTCGATGTTAATTACCACAGAAGCAATGGTTGCAGATGATCCAACAGAATCTAATGATCCTCCAACTGCATAAAAAGATTCTGTTTTTTAACGAAAAGGTCCCAGTTTTATGCTGGGACCTTTTGTTTAGGAATTGATATGGAAAGTATATTAGTAAACCTCTTGACAAGTGAACATGGGATTAGGGTAAAACCCAAACGTGATGGTAGGGTAGAGGTCCCTCAAAATCTTGTTAAGGCTGTTGGTTGGGATAAACGACAGGTGGTGTTTATTTCTAAAGAACCTGGAGTACTTACACTATGTGGAAGCAGATCAAATCTCACTATTGGTAAAACCAAGGTTAGTAAGGGGCGAGTAAGAATTCCAGCGGGAATTCTTAAGTCGGTAGAATTTATCCGCAAACCACTTGTTCTATCATTGGGTAAAGATTATATCTCAGCGAGAGTTTGTTGTGAAGATAAAATAGAAGATATCAAGCAAGTTATAGGTAGGATCCAACAGCCTGATATTGAAGAACTTTCCTCTATTCTGATAGGAAAAAAAGAGTTTGTCGAACCACAACTTTTCCTTTTACAGGACGGTTTGGTTGTCCAACCTATCAGACCGCCATTTAAATTTTTTGGGTATTATTTATCCACAAAAGAAGTGGTTTATATAAACCCTGATGAAACTCGTAAGGGAGATATATTCTTTCTCTTGCCTGTAATTAAGTTTTCTCAACCACAAGAGGCCGAGAGATTTAAACTTGGATTTTTGCTTTTAAATGAATACAATTATGCTACAACTTACAAGACTTTACATAGAGCAAGAGTTGATTGCAGAAACCCAAATAGAAGTTTAATATTTTTATATCGTCCGTTTACTTTTGGAATGTGGAGCGTTTTTATAAATCCGCCAGGTGATATGCCCGTAGATATTCAAAAGGCTAATAACATTTGTAAGGATCCTGAAAGATTTCTTCGAACATTTTTCAGACAATTTGAAAAGAAAGATTTAGGGAATATAGTTTGGCCACCACCATCGATTACAAAGACCACTGTAGAGAGGTTTAAATGTCGGCTAAAGATAGGTTGATTTTCGCGTTGGATGTTAACGATAAAAGTGAGGCTCGTAGATTTGTACAAGTACTGTACCCATATGTTGGCGTTTTTAAAGTCGGTTTGGAATTGTTTCTTAAGTGTGGTTCCGACATTGTAAAATCTTTATCTGGTTATGTGCCGGTATTTTTGGATCTCAAGTTACATGATATTCCAAATACCGTTGGAAATGCGGCAGCCGTTGTTAATGGATTTGGTGCTTCATATTTAACTGTGTTTGCTGATTCAGACGAGGCTATTAGGCGAGCAACAGAAGTGACGCCCAGTCTAAAAATTCTGGCTGTATCTCACTTGACGAGTTCCGCATTTTCAGAAAGAGATCGGCCGCGTTTTATGAATAATATTTTACTCGCAAAAGATGCTGGAGCAAGTGGGGCTATTTGTCCAGGGTCGATGTTACGGCCTGTTAGGCAAGTTGTAGGGAAAAATTTTATTTTAATTACGCCAGGTATTAGATTAGAAGGAGATGCTGTTCACGACCAAAGGGTTATAATAACTCCTAGAAAAGCGATTCTGGATGGAGCAGATAAAATTGTAGTTGGAAGACCTATTCGTACAGCCCCTAATCCTGAAGATGTGGCTAAAAAGATCGTAGATCAGATTGAGGAAGCGTTGGAGGAAGTTTCAAGCAATGCAGAATAATAATGTAAATGACAAGATTAGAGCACGCACCGTGTTGCTTATTGATGAAAATGGTAATAATTTTGGTAATGTTAACATTAGTGATGCCCTGTATAAGGCTCAGAATGTTGGTTTAGATTTGGTTGAAGTTAGTTCAGGTTCTAAGGGAGTTCCAGTCTGTCGCATTATGGACTTGGGAAAATGGAAATATGAGCAATCAAAAAAGAACAAGAAAAACAAAAGCCATAGGCAGGAGATTAAAGAACTAAAATTTCGACCTACAACTGGCGATAATGATTTGAAGTATAGAGCCAAGCGTGCTGGGCAATTTATGGAAAAGGGTGATAAGGTTAAATTGGCAGTTTATTTTCGTGGCAGGGAACAAGAGCATATGCTGGATACCGGTAGGGCTATGTTAGAGAAGTTCATTAGTCTGGTGACTGTTCCTTTCGTTATAGATTCTAACGCTCGCATTGAAGGTAACTCGATAACTATGATCATTGCTTTGGAGAAGAAATGATTGAAAAAATTTCTAATCCTATGAAGATTATCACTGATATTGAGGAGTTGAGAAGGCCTAATGACAGGATCGATCCATATGAGGCACGGAGTATTATAGATAAGTTAGAAACTGCTCTTGATAGTTCTGATAAACCGGGAATAGGTCTTGCAGCCCCGCAAATAGGAATTCATAAGCGGGTTGCAATAGTTCGCATTTCTCACGAAAATTCAAAAGAATTTGTTGATTTAGTGAATCCTGAAATTATTGATCAGAGTTTTGGAACAACCTTTTTTGATGAAGGGTGTTTAAGTTTTCCTGGAGAAAGTTTTAATACACATAGATTTAAAGAAGTTTTCGTAAAAGATGATCTTCATCCGGCTGGATTTGTTGCTTCAGGGTTGGTGGCTATTGCGGTGCAGCACGAATGCGATCATTTAGATAGCATCTTAATTACTGACCGCGCTATAGGTAAAAATAAGATTGGGAGAAATGATCCCTGCCCTTGTGGAAAAACTATTAATGGTAAGCGCATAAAATTCAAGAAATGTCATGGGAGATAAAAATGAGTAAGAATCCTTTATCGTTGAAGCAATTGTATTCTTCTGGTGAAACTGTTATAGTGGAAACTGAAAGAATGCCTAAGTATATTACTAAACCCCCAAAGTTTTCTTGTCCGCTATCACCTTATATTTTATGGCATCATGGGATGGCATATAAAGAGTGTCCAATAGGTCCAGACCAAAGAGATATGGGTACATGTGCAGACTGCAAGTGTCGAGGTGATAGTAGAGTAAAAATTAAGGATAAAAAGAGAAACAAACCTCCTAAAAAACAGGTTCCTAAAGTAGAAAAAAGACATAAAGAACCAATACCAAAGATAGGAAAAACATACATTTCTAAATAATACTTCTGTCATATAAATACCTAAAATTTAAAGAAAAATAACAAATTGAATTCTATTAATAAGTAAATATAATGCTGTACAAAAATGTTCTTAAGACAAATATAATTTTGGGAGAGAGCGAAAACAAATGATGGAAAAACTGATTCTTATGACATTTAAGGCCCCGTGGTGTGCTCCTTGTAAAGCCATGGAACCTATTATTAAAAATATAGTGTCAGATATAAATTATATAGATTTGGTTGAGGTAAATGTAGATGAAGATCCTGATATGGCCAGAGAGTACGGTATCCGTTCTATTCCTACCCTTATTTTAAAAAGAGGAAACGAAGTTGTTAATAGACTTACTGGAGGGGCTAATCCTGAGCAAGTAAGAAGATTCCTCTTAGAAAGATAAAGTTTTTTGGGAGAAATTATGACAAGATATAAAATACCTCTGAAGGATTCATTGGTAGTAGGACATGTGAATCCTGATGGGGACTCTTTATCTTCAATTAAGGCAGTTCTCAATCACTTACGTTCAAATGGTAAAACTGCCGTAGCGAAGGTTGAGGGTACAATTCCTGAACACTTGTCGTGGATTTTATCTGAGGATGATTTACCTAAAGAAATCCCTGAAATTGAACAAACAATTGTTTTGGATTCAGGTTATTCGGAAGATAGAATTGGGTTTGAAATTAAAGAACCATTTATATGTATAGACCATCATGATACCAGACTTGATGAGCATAATCCCAGAAAGAAAATTTATGTTATAAAAAGATGTTCTACTGCTGCTATTTTAGCACTAGACTTTGGAATTATTGATGATGTGCTTTTGGTAGGGCTATATACGGATACTCTTTTTATGCGAGAGTGGAATGAGATAATGGATGTGGGAAGAAAACTCAATATTACCAATGAGAAGGCTCAACAGATTTTAACATCTATTAGACCTATAAGATATAGCCAAGCATTACTTGGACTTAAAACTGCTAAACTTCATAAGTGTCGTAATGGGTTTATGATCGCGGAAGTAGACGAACAGGATCAAATTGTAGTATCAGAAATAATGGATACGTTATTTCGATATTACGAAAATGTATGTTTGGTAGATGGAATGAATAAAGCCAGGTTACGAACATCCAACCAAAACCTTATTGATTCTGGCAAGTTGGCTGACTTAGCTAAGGTTATGGGCGGTGGCGGTCACAATTTTGCCGCAGCCGTTGATGTAAGTGGTAAAAAAACAACTTTATTTGCTATCATTAAACAATTAGATGTACCCCCATCTTCTGTCCCAGAAGTAGATGGGTACGAGGAAGGAAAGAAAAGTGAAAAGTCTTAAACGGGCTCTCCAGGTTCCGCTCGAGTTTCATTGGTCAGCACTGATCCTATTGTTTCTATTTCTTATACAAGCAGGTATAATGGGCATTGCTTTATTTTTGGTGGTTATGTTTTCATTGCTTATTCATGAATATTGTCATGTATGGGCGGCTATTTCTGAAAAAATGCATGTAGAGAAGGTTGTGGTTTTTGCGCTTGGTGCAGGGGCTTTAATTGATTCTGAGAGGATTTTATTTGACAGGCGGGCTGGTCTTAAAGTAGCTCTTGCTGGACCAGGAGGATCACTGGCTCTTGCAATTATCGGCAGTATTTTCTGGATACTTTTACCGAGTACATTTACTGCATATTTGTTTATTATAAATGTTGCCTTCTGTATATTTAATTTATTACCATTATTTCCATCTGACGGTGGCAGAGTATTGTATTCATTACTTTCCTTTAAAGCCACTCCTGAAAAAGCAATGAATATAGCAGTGATAACCTCTTATGTATTATCAGGTATTGGAGCACTTGTATCTTTGTGGTTTAGTATGTGGTGGATGCTGGTTTTATTTATCTTTTTGATTGTTTTTGCAAGATCTCAGCATAAGGGGTTTGAGAAGGTGTTATATGAAAGAGGTTATAAATAAGAATATTTTTCTCGGTTTCTTAGTAATTAACTTAAATTGAACTTCAAATTTGTCAACAAAAATTTGCGAAATAATCATAACCAATTAAAATTATGAAAGAAGAATATATTTGTGCTTTATGTGAAAGAATAGTTCCTGAAATAACTGATCATCATGTAGTACCTCGCAGTCTTGGTGGCCACAAATTAATTAAAGTTTGCAAAGATTGCCACCGACAACTTCATGCTCTTTTTGATAACAAAATTCTGGCGGAAGTTTTAAATACTGTCGAGGCAATTAAAAACAACAAACAGTTTTATAAATATCTGAAATGGGTTAGAAAAAAACCGTTTGGGGTTATCCATAAGGCTCGGCGCTCAAGAGATACTAAGAAGCGTGGTAGGAGAGGTTGATGCAGACATTAAGAGACCATAAGATAAAATACAACGGACATTGTATTTCGATCAAAATTCTGTTGGAAAAGTATTCTGTAAAGTTTGGAGAGTTTACGTTACGCTCTGGAAAGAAATCAGATTTCTATATTGATTGTAGACCTGTAATTCTTTCGCCAGAAGGTCACATGGATGTGGGTTTTATATTTGCTTCTAAATGCTGGGCTGAGTTTGAAGCCGCACAGTTTGTAGCAACTGGAGTTGGTGGTTCCTATATCGCCAGCGCCGCTGCGTTGGTTGCTCAAGGACATATAATCCATGTGCGTGATTCCAAAAAAGAACATGGAACAAAGAGAAAAGTTGAGTTGCCGGCTGGGTTTAGCAAGGGTACAACAAACATGGTTGTCGTAGATGATGTGCTTACCACAGGCAGTTCGTTAGCCGTATGTCTTGATGGTTTGGCTGATATTGGACTTAAGGCTGCGGGATGTTTAGTGCTTGTGGATAGGCAAGAAGGTGGAAAAGAAACTATTGAAAATAAATATGGAATTCCAGTAAAGTCTATATTTAGAAAATCAGAATTTAGGCAAACTACTAATAAAATTATATAATTATACTTTATTTTAGGAGGTGATTTTCAAAATGGATTTTGTTTTCGGATTAACAATTGGCTTGGTGGCCGGACCGTTTGCTTGGGAATTACTCAAATATGGATATAGAAAACTCAAGGAGAAAACAGCCGAGTAATGAAACTTGCTAAATCTGGAACTGTAATTTGGCTTACTGGTTTCAGCGGATCAGGAAAATCGACGATAGCCCAGGCGTTAGAATCTAAATTGAAAGGTTTGGGATATTTAACCTGTATATTGGATGGTGACAAACTGCGTACGGGATTAAATGCCGATCTATCTTTTTCAAAAGAGGATAGAGAAGAAAATATACGTAGGGTTACACAGGTTGCGAAATTGATATCAGATCTGGGAATTATTACTATCTGTGCGTTTATATCTCCATATCAAGGTTCTAGAGATTCAGCCAGACAGATAATAGGTTCGAAGTTTAAAGAGGTTTTTGTGAAATGCCCGATAGAAATTTGCGAAAAAAGAGATCCGAAAGGTTTGTATATGAAACAGCGTAGCGGCAAAATGAAAGGGCTTACGGGTATAGATGCACCGTACGAAAATCCGTCTAATCCAGATCTTATTCTCGAAACTGATAAAAATGATATAGATTCGTGCATTGATTTAATTATGCAAACAATTTTGAAAGATTTGTGAGGCAAGATGCAATTCACAATTAAAATGCCAGATGATTGTCATGCTCATCTTAGGAATGATGAGATGATGCGAATGGTCGTACCATATTCAGAACGCCAGTTCAATAGGGTTGTGGTAATGCCAAACACAACTCCTCCCCTAACTACACGGAATCTTGTTATAGATTATAGTCAACAATTAAGAGATCTTAACGTTTCCTTTTCCCCCATGATGACTCTTTATCTAACAGACGATACCAATATAGAAGACTTGGAGGCATTGTCAAATGATCCATGTTTTGCTGGTTGCAAGTTGTATCCTGTTGGGGCTACAGTAAATAGCAAGCACGGAGTAACAAGCATAGAGAAAATTAAATGGATATTAGCACACATGCAGAGATTAGACATTCCCTTATTAATACATGGTGAAGATACAAGATATGGAATATTCGAACGAGAAGAGGCATTTATTCGAAATTATTTGTTTAATTTATGTGCTGATTACCCTAAGTTACGCGTTGTGTTGGAACACATTACTACCGCATATGCTGCTAGTTTAATCAAGAATAACATAATCCAGAATTTGTGGGCTACAATAACACCACATCATTTGTTAATTTCAAGAGATTCCATTTTTGCAAATAACATGATTAATCCACATTATTTTTGTTTGCCCATTGCAAAAAAGGAGTCAGACAGAAAGGCGTTACTGGAAGCAGCCACAAGTGGCAATTCAAGGTTTTTTGCGGGTACTGATAGTGCACCACATCCAAGATCCAAAAAGGAAGAACAGGGTGTTCCTGGTTGTTTTACAGCACCGGCAGCGATTGAGCATTACGCTGAAGCGTTTGACTCTGTGGACAAACTGGATAGACTGGAAGGTTTTACAAGTATTTATGGCGCAAAATTTTATGGGTGGGAGACTACATTAAAACAACTTACTCTATATGATGCTTCTGGCGATGATACCTATGATTCATGGTATATGATGATAAGGAAACATCGACATGATTTTCACTTTTCTGCTGATATACCATACCCGTTTTCCTGTGGTAGATATTTAAAGTGGAGAATAAAGAACGCGTGCGCGTGATTTTCGAAAAAAATTTTCGGTCGCTTATTTTCGACGCACCGAAATTTCGCTTTAATTTTATAGTATTTAAAAAAGATTGTCGACATATTTGGGTTTATGATCTTATAATTAGAAATGGTTAGTCAAGGTCCAGTATGGAGTTACTTCATTTGATTTGGGTTCAAAACGAGACTATACTTCATGCGGTTATTCCTGGTTGACTACTGTGCTCAAGGTCCAGTTAGGGGATACTTCAAAATGGGATTTGACAACTCCTCTTACGATTTTTTCCTGAGCTTTTTTATGAGCGGGGAGAGTGTTGGTAGCCGAACGGTCTAGGATTAGGCCGGGAAGCTTCTCGACCGAGGGTCATGACCTCGGCTACGTGGGTTCAATTCCCACCTCCGCTAAGAAAGGATATCTTAAAATGTTAAGAGTTTTAGATTTATCCAAAGCTGAAAAACACTTCCATCCTGATGTTGATTTAAACAAAAAGTATTTGGTGAAAATTGCTGGAGAATGGTATTTTGGTGGTTTTAAAAAGGTTTGGTTCGGGTTGAATTTCTCTCCATGGAAAAATGGTATGGTGGGTATTCAATTTGATGCACCTGGTTTTAACAGCAGCGGTTGGGAGAGAATCATTGAGATTGATTTGGAGGAACTAGATAGATTACCGTTAGTGACTCCGTTATAGAATGTTATAGTCCCATGGTCCAGTAAAAGGCTACTTCAAACATTTAATTTGACTCCGTACCCCTTTTACGACTCATTCCTGGGTGTTTTTAAAACACCTCTTTTTAAGAGGAGATCTTATGTTTAACAAGGAATCTATTGAGAAACATTTTGCAAAGATGGGCGCACGAGTTAAAGTTCGTGACTTGAGCGCTGGACGCTGGGGCTCTAGTCGCAGCCATCTACTTGATGTTCGTACCGATAAGAAAGGAGAATACTTCGACGTTGGATATAATCCCGAAGATGATCCTGAGATGCTAATCATTAATGTAGATCCTGCTGACCGTCACCTTGTTGTATTATTCAAGGACTCTGATGGGAATAAGGAGCGCTTTCTCTGCGGTCACGATGAGCGTAGTTGGTTTGTTGCTGCTGTTCCTGGCGGAGCTAATACGGTCTGGGAGGCTAAGGAAGCCTTGAAACCCCCCGAGGCTCGTGAGAGCCAAGAGCGTAAGGGTGTTAGGAAACAGAAAAAGCATAAGCGTCATAACGAGGGTTATGTTCGCCAGGGTGAATGGTTCTTCATTCCACATCCTAATATGGAAGTTAGTGAAGATAAGATAATCCGTAACGAACCTATTCGACGCGGACGTGGTAAGGCACATATGGTTGAAGAGGTTTTTCGTTCCGGAGGAACTACCGTCCATAGGTGTTGGAAATATCCTGATGGACTCACTGAAGAGAAATATAAAGAGTTGATTAAGAAAGATCCTTCTGCTAAAGCCATGAATTGGACTGTTATGCGGCGTGATGCGGCAGTGTTTTGCAGGGGAAAAGTAAGTCACCCTGATCACGCCACTATTGAATTAACCTTTTGGCATAGAGTAATTCCTAATACGGAGAGCAATGCTTCATGGTCAACAAACATGGCATTTCTTGATTGATGGATAAAGAAAAGATACTATCCAAACTTAAAAGCAGACAAATCGTATATGGTGATAAATATACTTTACAGGGTATGCTTTTATGGATGGATGGGGGTAAGATTTATGAGCCCATGAAACTCATAGGATATTCAGTTTGTGAAAACTGTTATGAAGAGTTTGAGGGCAGACAGGAAATGATTCCCGTTCCTATTGAAAATTTTAAATTAGATGAAATAGAAAAAGCAATAGACAGGTTTATTGAACTAGAAGATCAAGGTCCAGACTAGGGATACTTCAAATAAAACTTGAGGGTCGTAGGTTCGAATCCTACCCCGTGGACTAAGGGAGACTTTGAAAGGATACGTAGTTTATCTTCCCAGAGATGAAATTACCTCTAACCGACAAAGCGAAAGGCAAAACTGGGATGGCTGCCGAAAGTGAAATGTCTTCCTTTTTAATATTCCACGGGTAGCTCAGATGGTTAGAGCATCGAGAGAGATACTCTATTCGACTTTTTCCTGATCTTTTAGTATGTAAAATATATCCATGGTCCAGCGAAGGGATACTTCAAAGGCTGATTACTTTTTGACACTCAGGTTCGAGTCCTGGGCTCCCCACGACATACGGACATTTACAAAATCGGAGCCGTACTGGGTATTTGTAAATGGTCATTTGACCAGAGATCACATCAAAGGTCATTATGGGGAGGCACGGTGCAGATAAACCCCTAAGCGAATTTTCCTGGAGTTTTTATGGAAGAAAAAGAAGTAAGAAGGATGATTAATGAAATACTTGATCAACGTAGAAATAAAATAATTAGAGGCGTAGGTTTAGTCGCATTAACACTTCTTATAACTTTTATAGTATATGTTCTTGTAGCGGAAGCATTTTTAGTCTTTGTTTTAAAAATTTGATTATGAGATTATATCAAGTACAACTAGAAACACCATATGAAATTTTCTCATTCGAAATTGGGACTGACGAATATGATGCTGTGGAAATAGCCACAGAGTTTTTGAAAAGTGCATTTGGTGACTATTCTCCATATCATGTTGGTGGTTATGATTGCATAGGTACTACAAATAAAGAGGGTGTAGTTAGTTTTAAAAGGATATAAATCATGAGGCAATTAGACTTAGAACGTGGCGATATGGTTATCGCTGTTAGGCATTTGGATCCCAACGGTGCTAATGTTCGCAAGGGAACCTTCGGTGTGGTGTTTGAGCGAGCCAATCATTACAGCGATGGTGGCGGTCCAATGGTTCGATGGGCGAACATGGGAGTTTGTAATGTTTATTCTGGAGACGTAGCAAGAATTTCCAACATTAATCAGGAAATTTTGGATCCAGAAACAGGAGAACTGAAGGTAACGAATATTAGGTTCTTTGATGATTAGGGGCTTTTTATGATAGAAATACATTTTAAAGATAAAACCCGCAATGTAATAGAGTTTACTTTAATAGATCATAGGGATGGAAGAACTGAAACGGACACAGTAAGAATTAATGATAATGAAGCTGGTAGTCCAGCGTCCCGTGAAGCACTGGATACTTTTGGTTTTTGGCTACATCTTAAAAAATGGGTTGGGCCAGATCTTCCCGAAGTAATATGTAATGATGAAGAGACGTTAGAAAGGTATCATAAAGAGTATTGTCAGAGAAGATTTAAGAAACCTAAAATAGGAGAATCGTGGCCTTTTTGTAATATAATCGGATAAGGGTGCGTTGAGCAGTGTGGTGAGCTTGGCAGGCTGTAACCCTGTGGCCTTCGGGCTTTGGAGGTTCGATTCCTCCCGCACCCACCAAACCAAGGTCCGGTAAAAGGCTACTTCGGATAATGTTTTTACTTTGTATGTAAATTACTAAAGGGTTCAAATCCCTTAAACCTTCGGGTATTTCTGCCTTTTGCAACTTTTCCTGGTTTTTAATATTGGAGAAGATTATGAAAGATGAGTTTGGTGTTAAAATGTTTGAAGAACTTGTAGATGTTCTTTGGGAAAATAAAAAACAATTAGAGGACCCAAACTTCTATTTTGATTATCCAGATTATGGCGGACTTCCTAAAGAAATTTCTAATAAGTTAGGAAGTCATGCGGTTGATATTATCCAGGAGTGCTATAACGCTTATGACATGAAGGATGTTAAGCGTAAGGTTACTTTTAGAAATTGGCTTAAACAAAATGAAAGAGATCTCGAAACTAGGAGAGATATTGGCCTTAAGTTGTTTAAACATGCCTGCTATGGAGTCGGCACTGTCCATGATTCAGGAATTATTCATCTTGATATCAAACCAGAGAACTTG
>Ga0209536_100000210_pt1 | contig 91371 bp, 85 predicted proteins | sample DeeMarSeWOR28_12_FD_187461 | JGI IMG/M metagenome (GOLD analysis project Ga0209536, IMG submission 187461) | Marine sediment microbial communities from White Oak River estuary, North Carolina - WOR-2-8_12 (SPAdes) (version 2) | ecosystem: Environmental > Aquatic > Marine > Intertidal zone >... | reverse complement strand
CCGTGGACGGTGACAAGACGTATCGATGCTCGCACAGCCCGCGACACGCATCGTGTGATGTCGCCTTGTGACCGTTCGTCACCGGTAGCGCTCAACCGTGCTGCTGACCTAGACGTGCCGGCAGCTCCTGATCCGAAAGCCATCAATTGGCATCCGCTAATACGGTCTGCGGCTGACGGGGAGAGAACGACCCGTAACTGACACCCTAACGAAGAGGAGAGTCGTAGGAGAAATCGCCTCATTCGCCCATTGCTGCGCGAGGAGACCGCTTCACCTCGAAGCAATGTCGTCGCAATACATATCCAGAGACCTGTTACCGACGCCGCTTGCCACAGAGATCATTCAACTGTGACTCACCGCACGGTATTTGACATAAGCCTTTGGCAGAAAGCCCTTGTCCAGGTAAGGACGCGAGAGGGTGATGTCATGGCTGACCAACGACTCTGTTCACGAAAGGGCTTCAAACTAGTCTTCTTCGCTACGCTCGCCATCTTGGTGACAGCGTGCGGAGGATCAGGTTACTCCGGTGGCGTCTCGCCGCCCCCGAGCGGAAGTGGCGGGGCGAATCCCCCGCCGTCACCTGCGCCAACTGTGTCTGTTTCAGCTCAGCCCAACAGTGTTGCTCAGGGGGGTACAGCAACGCTCAGCTGGACGACCACCAACGCTTCGAGTTGTCAGGCTTCCGGGGACTGGTCAGGGTCTAAGGCTACGAGTGGGTCAGAAGAGGTTGGTCCGCTAAGTCAGAACGCCAGGTTCACTCTTGAGTGCAGTGGTGCAGGCGGTACTGCACAAGCAGTTGCCAGCATCACCGTGCAGGTGCCCGCACCGACGGTCACGCTCAACGCGAGCGTATCGGCAGTTCGCTCCGGTACGACGGCAACGCTGTCCTGGACCTCGACGAACGCCACCAGTTGCACGGCCTCAGGCGGCTGGTCAGGCAGCAAGCTAACGTCAGGAAGTGAAGCGACGCCACCTATTGGCGCGATGACTCAGTTTGAACTGACCTGCTCGGGGTCGGGCGGTCAAGCGAGCGACTCCATTAGCGTTGCAGTCAACGCTCTAGCAGGGCGCATCCTGCTGTCCTCCATTTCGCGTTCAGACAGCGACGTCAATGACCCGCAAGCGCCGTACGTGGACAACGGATCTGTTGCTTCCGCGCAATTGCTACCCAACCCTGTTGTGGTTGGTGGATACGTTAACGAGCCAAGCCGTGGCCCTGAAGGCCGATCCTTCACTGATGGAGATCTGGACGATCTCTATCGAGTGAGTCTCGTGGAAAGCCAGATCATCGAGCTTGTCATGCCGTCTGCAGATCCGTCGCTACCAGACTCAGAGCGAGACGATGCCGATCTCGGGCTATTTGACCTGAATGGAGACCTGGTCGACGCCTCCATCGGTCTTGGGCAGGTAGAGCAGCTCATCGTCCCATCAACGGGCGAATACTACGTGCTCGTGTCCGTGTGGTCAGGTGCACCGTTGTATCGGCTCAGTATCGGACAGACATCGGTCTCGGTGGCGAGCGAATCACTCAGGCTTAGCGACGAATTCATTCCAGGCGAGGCAATCGCTGTCATCAAAGCAAATGACGCCTTATCTGGTCGGCAGAAGGCCGCCACGACAATGGAAAGTCGCTACGAATGGCGACAGAAGGCAGGGGCGCCTTCGCGAGAGATGCTCGTCGAGCTGCCCACTTCGGCTCAGGCAATCATTCAGCGTAACAAGCCGATGGTCATGACGCAGCGGGCTGGGGGTCTGAATGTACCGACTGCCCTTCAGAAGAAGTGGGAAACCCTCCAGTACGTAAAGATGCTCCAGGCTGACCCTGCCGTGAAGAGCGCGTCGCCGAACTACATTCTGCGAGCCATGGCAGTGCCCAATGATCCGCTCTATGCGGTGCAGCGCTGGCACTACGAGATGATTCAGCTTCCCGCCACCTGGGACGTCACAACCGGGAACCCAAATGTCATCGCAGCGGTAGTCGACAGCGGCGTCGTGCCACACCCAGACTTGGCTGACAATGTCGTGAGTGGATATGACTTCATTGCGGACGTATTCAACCAGGACGGCGACGGACTCGATCCTAATCCCGATGATCCTGGCTGTGTATTGGGTGGTGCATCGAGTTTTCATGGAACCCACGTTGCGGGAACGATTTCCGCGAGAACCAACAATGGAGAAGGCGTCGCGGGTGTTGCAGGTAACGTTGGCTTAATGGCGATTCGTGCCCTCGATGGGTGCCGGGGTGCCGGAAACTTCTGGGATATCTTGCAGGGCATCCGCTACGCAGCAGGTCTCAGCAATGACTCAGGAACGCTGCCGCCGCGGAGAGCGGATGTGATCAACATGAGTCTTGGGGGGCCGGGTAGTTGTCCGGCAGCACTTGCCGAGCTATTTACTGAAGTGCGGGCCCAAGGAGTTATCCCGGTCGCGGCGGCCGGCAACGAAGATACCGCTACTACCGCCGTACCGGCATCCTGTCCCGGCGTTGTCAGCGTCTCCTCAGTGGGTCCGACGCGGCAAAAGGCTTCGTACTCGAACTATGGCGCATCATGGGTCGATATCGCAGCACCAGGGGGTGAAATGCGATTCGATACCAATGGTGATGGTCGTCCCGATGGCGTCTACAGCACGGAAGCCACTGGAGGTGGCTCGAACCGGCTCGCCACTTTCGGCATCAAGCAAGGCACTTCAATGGCTTCGCCGCATGTCGCCGGCGTAGTGGCCTTGATGAAGAGCGTTAACCCGAATCTGACACCTGCGCAGTTCGACCAACTGCTGGCCAGTGGAGCCCTAACCGATGACATAGGACCGGGCGGTCCCGATGATCTAGGCATTGGGCTCGTGAACGCGTTCAAGGCGGTCCGGGCGGCAGGCGGGAGCGTCCCGACAGTGCCGGCGAGCCTCGCTGTCAACCCGTCGACTCTGAACTTTGGCGATATCGGAACGCTGGCCGATGTGGTCGCCAGCAACGCCGGTACTGAGCCGCTGAGCGTGACAGCCCTGGCGACGTCCGCGTCCTGGATTCAGGTAAGTGCGGCCGGAGTCGACGGGAATGGCCTGGGTCGCTACCAGATCCGAGTCGAGCGCGGGGCATTGGCAGCAGGTGTGTACAGCGGCTGGGTGGACTTCGCTTCAACTGTAGGCACGAAGCGGGTTTCAGTTCTGATCCAGGTCGCAACATCCCAAGGTCAGCCTGATACCGGGAGACAGTACGTCTTGCTGGTCGACTCGGACCTACTGGTGGCCGCTGAGCAGGTCGAGGTGCAGGCGAGTGGCGAAAGCGTTCCGTATCGGTTCGGTTTCGTCGACACGGGGGACTACTACGTCGTATCCGGCACAGACTTAAACAACGACGGCTTCATCTGTGATGACGGCGAAGCTTGCGGTGCTTATCCAGTGGAGATCGACCCGCTGCCAGTGAGTGTCGAAGGTGAGCGAATGGGCCTTGACTTCGCGAGCACCTATCGCACCGGACTACAGGCAGCGAGCGCGAGCGCTGCCAGCGAATCCGTGGCCAGCCGAGAGTACCGCCGACGTTGACGATCGAGCTCTGAGGCGCCGATCAGGCGCCCGGGAGCGCGACGTGCCAAGTCGGAGTTCGAACGCCGTTGCAACTAGCACCGGAGTTGTTCGTAAGTGCGCTTGGTGCATATCTCGCACCCAGAGACCCCGCCCATCGCGGGGTTTCTTCTTGGGGCGAGGTGTCTGCTTGTGGCCGTTCGTCACTGGTAGCGCCTGGAGCCACCCACCCACAGGGCCTGATGGCGGGTCCTGGCCCGTTAGCCGCCAATTTGCGAAAGCTAATGCTGCCCGTCGCGGACCGGGTCAAAACGACCCACATCTGCCATTCCGCACCGAGCAACCTTGGAACGACCCAGGGCCGTCCAACCACGGTTCAATTGCCTGAATGCGCGGGCGCTGGCGTCGACTGCCGGGGAATTAGCCGTTCCGAAAAGTCGTTGCGATATTGCTCGCTAGGCGAGACGAAAAAGCCATTCTGACAACGGGGTGAGCCAGGAATCGGCCTGCCCCAACCACGCGCCAGCAAGCTCGCGGGAACAAGCGCGGGGAGCCACCGAGGCTTAACTTGAAGAATCCAGGAGTACTCTTGAATAGCTCGGGAAGAGGCTGATCTCGTAGTACTAGTTCCGCAACCTCGCGATCGATGCCGCCGAGGTCATAGACACACGCGCCGCTGGCACGGGCCCACCGCACGGCTTCCCAATGCAGTGCTTCGCTGGCTTGGCGCTTGGGGTCTGCGCTCACGTCCCATCCCCCAAGCTTTATCGTTACACGGTGCCCATCTGTAGTGAGCCACAATGCGGCAGCCGGACGCCCAGCTATACGTGCAACCAGCAATACGCACAGACCTCTTGGAGCGAGTGCATCCCACTGCGCCCTAAGCGTCGAAAACGCAATCGGAACGAAATGCTGTCTCGCTGCGGTGAGCGCATGAAGTCTGTGAAACAGCCCGATATCGTCTTCCACGCCTATGGACAGATCCTTGCCTTGTGCCTCCAGCGCCCGACGGATTCTCCTCCTCCGATCCGGCTTGAGTCGGGCCATGAGATCATCATCGGACTGTGTCAGGTCGAGCTCAATCGTTGCTTCAGGTGCGACCGCCGGACACCCAGGCTCGAAGCCATAGACGCTTAGAGCGGCACTCAGCGAGGGGTCGTCGACTGCTGGAGGCTGTATGATCAGAAGCCTCACACTCATTGATCGGGCTGATGACAAAAGGGCGTTCAATACTCGAAGATGGTTCTCCGATTGTTCTTGGAAGATCGGCCCACGAGCAACGTAGCCAACTTTGATTCCAGGCAATAGCTGCTTCGCGATGATGATTCCGCCGCCGATGAGCTTTCCATCCGGGCGCGATAGCTTCGTCAAGACGACCTGCAGGCCGATCGCTCGCTTGGTTTCGCCCCATGCTGATGTCTGGAGCAGATCTCCCGCCGGATGACTGGCTACCAGTTGGTCCCATTCAGAGTCCGACTGGTCTACCACTAGCTGAGTGACGGGGCTGCATTCCAGTGTCCGGCATTGGTCTCGGCCCGGGTTCTCCCGTGGGTCCTCCGTATTGCGGTGAGCCCTGAAATTGATTCTCCGACTGAGAGACTCGGATGATGATGACACGGCGCAAACTCCATTCGCCGAGACTATAATGCCGCACGTCAGTGCATTTCGCGCAGGCCTACTGTTACCAGACTCGCGATGTGTTGGGTCTTTAACATGACATAGGACTGCAATTCGGGTCGCCAGCGCCGAGCCGATTTCGAGTTCGCGCGCATCCCGCCGAGGACAAGAATCGCGAACCAGGCAAGTGGACGTTGCAGAGTCTAGACGTGGGCCGCAGATCGGGCGGTGAACTGGAACAGAACTTTGACAGAATGCGCTCATGAGACCTGACCACGGACGACACTTTCTCTCGCCTGAGGGCGGGCGACTCCTCGATTCGGAATTCTTTCGACCGGCAGTTCATGGCCGGTCGTGCCCTGTAGCGCCTGGATCGGCCCCGCCCCGGGGCCGGTGGCAGCTCCTGACCTGGAAGCCGCCAATCAGCTAGAGCTAATGTTGCCCTTCGCCGGGCGGTAACAAACGACCCATAGGCGACTATTAGCCCAAACTAATGCGATTCCTGCCTGATCGCAGTGACCGACCCAAAGCGCTCATTACTCACTCTCTCGGACGAGTTCTACAAGCTCTCTCACACAGCTGATCAGAAGCTCGGGTTGGTCGTATGGAATTCCATGCCCGCTTTCGGCAGCAATGACCTGCTTGCTGTTGGTCGACAGTGAAACAAGTTCGCGCTGCATATCGTCCCGGGCTTCTTGTTCCTCAGCTGATGAAGCTTGCTCTCCGCTCGACAGAACGATCAGCGGAAGATCACCGAGCGAAGCGGGAGGTTGCTCCGATTGGGTATCGAGCGTGAACGACTCGGATTCGTTCAGCATCGCTTGGATCACGTGGGACCGCTCGTAAAGAGCAATCAGCCGCGGCTTCAGATGATCGGGGACAGGTGAGTACACGATTTGCCGCTTCACGATCCCGCTCAGCCGAACGAGTCCGATCGGCGCAAGCAACCGTGCAATCTTCAACATTGCATTCGGGCCGCTGTCTGACGACTGAGGAAGCCTCAGCTGTTGCTGCTCGTGGCCGGACTCCACTAGCAGCATCGCCCGAGTCTTGTCGGGATAAAGGCGGTGGTATTCGCGAATGTAGAGGCCGCCGGCGGACCAGCCGACGAGAACGGTCTGGTCGTCCACGCCTGCGCCGGTGAGGAGCTTGTTGAGGAGTTCGGCGACTTCGGATGCCCGGGTCGTATGGCCTATCGGCTCGCTATAGCCGAGCCCGACCCGATCATAAGCGCACACCGTCGTAAAAGACGAAATTTCCTTCGTGATGTCGTCCCACGCAGTCGATACGCCCTGAAGGCCCTGCTCCATGATGACGGTCGGGCTTCCATCGCCCCGGCAACGGATATGCATCAGATGACCGTCAACATCGACCAATTCTCCCGACGGGGGAAACCGGACCATGTCGGCTGCCTCGGAGCGCACCTGATAAATGCGTCCGCCGACGATCGTGACGATCAGTAGACTGCCGAGAACACCGAAAAGCCACTTCAATATCTTCAGCAAGATCATTCGCGCCACTCCTCGGCCAATGGCAACCGCCGACTAACTGTCGTCTTGACAGAAAGACGCTGCGAGGAATACGCAGCCCCAATTCATTGCGGCGTTGCACAAGAAAGAGCCGGTCGAAAGTAAAGAGCGCTACGAACCAAGACCATCTGATATTAGTCGATCTTGTACCTGAGAGACCCGGCTCGTCGCGGGCTTTCTTTTTGCTGAGACATGTCCGCCTATGGCTGCGGATTCAACCGATCGACGCAACGCATTGGTTGTAGCCCCTCCAGGTCTGCTTCCGACCCACAATGGACATGCGTGGCGAGGTTGCGCACTCCCGGTGACGCAGCCGCGATGATGTGGGAAAGAGCCGAGCGCAGAGCGACGCAACCGGTCAGTGCCTCTCTAGGCGACCCGCCCGAAGAACTGTCGCACCGTCTTCATGTAGAGATCGCGCTGTTCTACAAACGCCATGTGCGAGGCATCGGGTATCACGCGCACCTCTGAGCCGGACGTTAGGCTGCTGAAGTGCCTGCAGGCCGCCGGTGTTGCCTCGTCGTACTCGCCACAGGTGTACAGGGTCGGTGCCACGATGTCCTTGAGTTTGCCGCTTGCGTCGTAATCCTTGAGCGTTCCCGTCGCATTGAACTCCGTGTTGCCCCACATCGCGACGTAGAGTTCGAGGTTGGCCAGTTCAAAGGATTTGTTCACGTAGTCTGGCCACGGATCGAGCCGGCAGAGATGACGCCGATAGAAGGCCATCACCGCGTCCTGATAAGCCTGGCTGTCGGTGGTCCCGGCCTTCTCATTGTCGTTCAGCACCTTGCGCACTTCGGCCGGAAGCTGATTGCGGTACTCGGTGTTGTCGGCTATCCAGCGCTTCGTTCTGATCAAAGGGCTTGCAAGCACGAGACCGGCCAGTCCCTTGGGCTGTCTCATGGCGTATTCCGCGGCGACCGTCCCACCCCAGGAGCTGCCGAGAATGAACAGCCTGTGAAGCCCCAACGCCTCCCGGACCGAGTCGACTTCGGAGATAAACCGCTCCACAGTCCAGTTGGCAGAATTACCCGGCCGCTCGGAGTTCCCGCTGTCGAGCTGGTCGTAGAAGATCACTGGTCGATCACTGGCCAGGTCGGTCAACGGCAACAGATAATGGTGGGAGAAGCCCGGGCCGCCGTGGATCACTAGCAATGGCGTACTGTCGACGTGCTCGCTGCCGTTCATCCGGTACCAGACACGCCCGCCCTTTACCGGAATGTATCCCGCACGTTGTGGATCAGAGCAGGCCTTGGCGGCACGTCCCGCGAGCAACCCTCCAAGGACACTTGCGCCGACCACACCCGAGACATATTTGAGCGCGGTCCGCCGACTCATCGTTTGCATCGTCCGTCTCTCCTCCAGGGATTGGGTCCTGATAGATCGACAACCAGGTTGTGACGTATAGTGCCGCGTCATTGGCACGAGCTCCCAGTTCGCCAGCGTGGCTGGCCCCGACCGGTCGTCTCCAGCTTCAAATGCCCGGGTCACCCCACGGCGATGCCCAGATGCTTCCCCAAGAACTACCAATAGCCACCGATATTGCAGGCGGCGGCGGGCAGGCACGCCGGGGTTTCCTTCTTCGGCGTGATGTCTCCTCTTGGCCGTTCTTGCGCCTTACAGACCCCGTTCATCTCAGGAGCCCTTCGCCCGTGAGATGTCTGCTCCCTGACGGGAAACTGCCAGCCCTCGAATCGACGTCCTGGTCAGGCGGGGCCCGCCACAATTGCGCGCCGGGCCGGGGCTAAGCGTGTGCCGGCCGCCGCTCCACGATCACCCCGGTCGGCTCAGGGAAACTCGCTCGAGTCGGCGTAGTTGGCACCCGGCGGCCGCTCTCGAGACCCCCGGCCCTGCCAGCCCGCGGGCAACGGCTGCCTCAGAAGCGTCCAGGCGTGCCGGACGCGAGGCGGGTGTACTCCGCGAGCGACCAAGATCGACCCGGAGCGAGCAGGGGACACCCCCTAGCAAGGCGGCACGCCAAGCGCTGGTGGGCGCCTTCCGGCCGGACGAGGGCGCCGGCGGCAACAGCTCGGCCGGGCCGTATTTCGCCAGCATCGGCCGGCCACGGAGCCCGGCTTGCGAAAACCGAGCGATTCCGGTACTTTACGCACCCTTTTCCGCGCCGCCGGGCGCGTTTCTCCTTGCCTCACCGCGCACGCGTCTCGCGGGAGGCAAACCCATAAGGAGGACACACAGATGCGTCACTACGAGATCGTCTTTCTCGTGCACCCTGATCAGAGCGAGCAGGTGCCGGCCATGGTCGAGCGCTACCGCGGGATCATCGAGGGTGCCGACGGCAAGGTCCACCGGCTGGAGGACTGGGGCCGTCGCCAGCTGGCTTTCCCAATCGCCAAGGTCCACAAGGCCCACTACGTGCTGATGAACGTGGAGTGCGCGGGCAAGACGCTCGACGAGCTCATCGATGCGTTCCGCTTCAGCGACGCGGTGCTGCGTCACCTCACGATCAAGATGGATCGCGCCGTGACCGAGCCTTCACCGATGGCGAAGTCCTCGGAGGACAAGGACCGCGACGAGCGGCGCGAGGAGCGCCGGGAGCGTCCGGCTCGCGACGAGGCCGACTCCGGCGCCAGCGCCGAGTGAGCGGGAGGACGAAAGAACATGTCACGCTATTTCCGCCGCAAGAAGTACTGCAAGTTCACCGCTGAGGGCATCGAGGAGATCGACTACAAGGATCTCGCGACCCTCAAGGGCTACATCACCGAGACCGGCAAGATCGTGCCGAGTCGGATCACCGGAACGCGCTCGTTCTACCAGCGCCAGCTGGCGGCCGCCATCAAGCGCGCGCGCTATCTCGCGCTGCTGCCGTACACCGACCAGCACTGACGCGGCCGGGACGCGTCCCGGCGCGCCGGTGACGACGCCATGAAGAAGTTCGCGGAGTGGCTCACGGCCCGTCCGTCGCGGGCATTCCTGGTCGGTGCAAGCGTCAGCGTGCTGACGCTGGTCGCGCTGCCATTGACGGCCTGGCTGCCGGCCGGCGTCATGGTGCTGGCGCTGCTGGCGGCCGGACGCGTCACCGCGGGTGCGGCCGGGCTGGGTGCGGCGCTCCCGATCGCGTGGGGCTTCTCCCAGGTGTTCGGGCTCGGCGGCGGACTCGTCCTCGCGGGGTCGGTCCTGGTGCCTGCGTACCTGGCCGGCAACCTGCTGGAACGGAGCCGAAGCCTGAGCTTCGTGTTCCAGGCCGTGACGCTGGTCGCCTGCGCGCTCGTGTTGCTCGTGCACATGCTGCTCGGGGATCCGACCGGAGTGCTGATGCCGTTGGTGGATTACGTTCGCCCGGCGCTCGAGGAGACGGCGAGAACGCTGTCCGAGATGGGAGTGGAGCGGACGCCTGAGGAAATCGGCGCGGCGACGGCGCGAGTCGCCTGGGCGACGGCCGCATGGATGGTGCTGCTGCACACCATGCTGGCGATGTTCCTCGGCCTCTGGGCCTTCGGCTCGGTGCGCGAGCCGGGCCTGTTCGGCGGCCAGTTCCGGGCGATGAAGCTCGGCCGGTTCGTCGCATGGCTGGCGGTGGCGATGCTCGGCGTGAGCCTGCTGTCACAGTGGCTGACCGGGACGGCGTGGCAGCCGGCAGAGGACGTGCTGTTCGTGCTCGCCTGCGCCTTCCTGCTGCAGGCCCTGGCCGTCGTGCACGCGCTGCGCGACGCACAGGTGATAGGGCCGGCGCTGGTGGTGCTGACGTACGTGGCGGTCGTGCTGCTGCCCATGGCGGTGGTGGGCCTGGGCTTCGCCGACAGCTGGGTACGCCTGCGGGAACGCCTGCCGCGCAGGCCGCCGCCGGCATGATTCATCCGGGCGACGAGCGCATGGCGCACCCGCCGCCCGGCAATTGACGGGTGATAGACGGGTTTTCCAACAAGACGGTGCAATCATGGAAGTGATCCTGCTGCAGAAGGTTGCCAACCTGGGCAACATCGGTGACCGAGTGAACGTCAAGTCCGGCTTCGGCCGCAATTACCTGCTGCCGACCGGCAAGGCGACGCTGGCGACCCCCGAGCACATCGCGGCATTCGAGGCCCGCCGGGCGGAGCTCGAGGCCAAGGCGGCCGGCGAGCTCACCGGCGCTCAGGCCCGCGCGACCCTGCTCGAGGGCTTCGCGCTCACGATGACCGCCAAGGCGGGCAACGAGGGCAAGCTCTTCGGGTCGATCGGCACTGCCGACATCGCGGAGGCCTGTCGCGCCGCCGGTCACGAAATCGAGCGTGCGGAAGTCCGCCTGCCCGGCGGACCGATCCGCATGGTGGGCGAACACCACATCACGCTGCACCTGCACGCGGACGTTGACGTGGAGCTGCCCGTCACGGTCGTCGCCGAGGAGTAAACTGGCTCCCGAGGGACGGGCCTCGAGCCGCTCCAGCGGGATACGGATGGCGATCGCACCAGACAGGACACGCAGCGCGGATCGCGGCGGCACCGACGCGATCCGCACGCCGCCTCACTCAGTCGAGGCGGAGCAGGCCGTGCTTGGCGGCCTCATGCTGGATTCCAACTCCTGGGACGCGGTTGCCGACATCGTCTCGGCGTCGGACTTCTACCGCCGGGACCACCGACTGATCTTCGAGGCGGTGGCAGAAGTCGTCGAGAAGCGGGGCCCCTGCGACGCGGTCACCGTCGCCGAGCACCTCGAGCGCAAAGGCCTGGCGGAGGAAACCGGAGGCCTCGCCTATCTCGGCACCCTGGCGCGGGACACGCCGAGCGCCGCCAACGTCCGCACCTACGCGGAGATCGTGCGCGAGCGTTCGCTGCTGCGCCAGCTGATCCAGGCCGGCAGCGAGATCGCCTCATCGGTCCACGAGAGCGGCGGGCGCTCGGCGAGCGATCTGGTGGAGGAGGCGGAACGTCGGGTTTTCGAGATCGCCGAGCGCGGCTCGCGTTCCCGGGCGGGCTTTCAGTCGGTCAAGGAGATCCTGCCCGCGACGGTGGATCGCCTGGACATGCTGCACCAGTCGCCAGGGCAGCTGACGGGCGTCACCACGGGGTTCAGCGAGCTCGACCGCATGACCACCGGCCTGCAGCCCGGCGACCTGATCGTCGTGGCAGGCCGCCCGTCGATGGGCAAGACCACGCTCGCGATCAACATCGCGGAGAACGCGGCCATCGGCAAGGGTGTCCCAGCGGCCGTCTTCTCGATGGAAATGTCCGCCGAGCAGCTCACGCTGCGCATGATCTCCTCGCTCGGGCGCGTCAACCAGAGCCACCTGCGCACCGGCCAGTGCACCGACGAGGACTGGTCGAGGATCAACGGCGCGATCGCCCAGCTGTCGTCGGCGCCGATCTTCGTCGACGAGACGCCGTCGCTCACGCCGACGGAGGTCCGTGCCCGGTCCCGCCGCCTGAAACGCGAGAAGGGGCTCGGGCTGATCGTCGTCGACTACCTGCAGCTCATGCAGGTGCCCGGTACGAAGGAGAATCGGGCCACGGAGATCTCGGAGATCTCGCGCGGCCTCAAGGCGCTGGCCAAGGAGCTGCAGGTGCCGGTGATCGCGCTGTCGCAGCTCAACCGCAGCGTCGAGCAGCGCACCGAGAAGAAGCCGGTGATGTCGGACCTTCGTGAGTGCGTGACCGGCGACACGCTCGTCTGTCTCGCCGATGGACGCCGCGTGTCGATCCGTGAACTGGTCGGGCAGAGCCCGACCGTGTGGGCCGTCGGCAGCGACCAGAAGCTCGTGGCTGCCAATTCGGACTGTGTCTGGCCCGTGGGTCGGAAGCCGGTCAGACGGCTGCACCTGGCCAGCGGCAGGACCCTGAGGGCGACCGGCCAGCACCGGGTGCTGACGGGGTCCGGCTGGCGCGAGTTCGACACGCTGCGGCCGGGAGACCGCGTTGCGATCGCCCGGCAGCTGCCGGAAGCGCTCCATGCCGAGCCCTGGCGCGAGGAGGAGCTGGTGCTGCTCGGACAGCTCGTGGGTGACGGCAGCTACCTTGCGGGCCAGCCGCTCCGCTACACCACTGCGAGTGAGGACAACGGTTCTGCAGTGCGCTCGGCGGCCGAGGCGCTCGGCAGCCGCGTGGTGCGCTACGCGGGCCGCGGCCGGTGGCACCAGCTGCTGATTTCGGGCCACGGGACAAGGTGGGCCCCGCGTGGCGTGGGCGCGTGGCTGAAGCGGCTCGGTATTTTCGGGCAGCGCAGCCACGAGAAGCGCCTTCCCGCTGCGGCCTTCCGTTTGCCGAGCGCGCAGGTCGGCCTGCTGCTGCGTCACCTCTGGGCCACCGACGGCGCCATACACGTCCGCCGTCCGGGACAGAAGGGAGCTCCCCGCGTCTGCTTCTCGACCGCGAGCGAGGGCCTGGCGGGCGACGTGGCCGCCCTGTTGACGAGGCTCGGAATCGTTGCCCGCATCCGCTCGGTCAGTCAGGGAAGTCACCGCCCGGTGTTCACGGTCGACGTGTCCGGTCGTGACCAGCAGCGGTTGTTCCTCGCTCGTGTCGGGGCGTTCGGGCCGCGCGTGGCCGGGGCCGAGGGGCTTGCGGCCTGGTTGTCCGCGAGAGCCTCGAACCTCAACGTCGATACGATGCCAGCGGAGGCGTTTGCACACGTGAAGGCCGTGATGCGGGCCCGCGGGATCACAGGCCGCCGCATGGCCGCCTTGCGAGGGACATCCTACGGAGGCACCAGTCACTTCCGCTTCGCGCCGGGACGCGAGACCCTGTCGAGCTACGCCGAACTGCTCGACGACGGGCAACTCCGGGATTGGTGCAGCTCCGACCTCTTCTGGGACCGGGTGGTCCAGGTGTCGGAGGCAGGGGAGGAGGAGGTGTTCGACCTGACCGTCCCTGGACCGGCCAGCTGGCTGGCCGACGGAATCGTCAGCCACAACTCGGGCGCGATTGAACAGGACGCGGACGTGATCATGATGATCTACCGCGAGGAAGTGTACGAACCGAACACCACGCGCAAGGGCATCGCGGACATCATCATTGCCAAGCAGCGCAACGGCCCGGTCGGCGAGGTCCACCTGACCTTCCTCGGTGAGTACACCCGCTTCGAGAACCTCGTCGCCGAGTCCTACGGGGAAGGCGTGTTTTGACGCCGGTCGTCCGCGCCATCGTGGACACGGCGGCGCTTCGCCACAACCTGGCCCGGGCCAGGGAATTTGCCCCCGCGTCGAAGGTGCTCGCCGTGGTCAAGGCCAATGCCTACGGCCACGGCATCGTGCCGACCGCCGTCGCCCTCGCCGGAGCCGACGGCTTCGCCGTGGCCCGCCTGGAGGAGGGCATCGCCCTGCGCGCAGCCGGGCTGCGCCAGAAGGTGCTGCTGCTCGAGGGGGTGTTCGAGGTCGAGCAGCTCCGCCAGGCCGCCCATCACGACTTCGACATCATGGTGCACGAGCCGGAGCAGCTCACGCTGCTCGAGTCTTTTCGCGGAGAGGTCCGGTTCAGCACCTGGGTCAAGATCGACACCGGCATGAACCGGCTCGGCTTCAAGCCCGCGCAGTGGCCGGCCGCTCTCGCGCGGCTCACGGCCTGCGCCGTGGTGGCCCGTCCGCTGACGCTGGTCACGCACCTGGCGAGCGCCGACGATCGCGACGACGCCTTCACGCGCGAGCAAATTGCGCTATTCGAACGCCTGACTGCGGGCGTGGCCGGCGAGCGCAGCATTGCCAACTCGGCGGGCGTGCTGGGCTGCGAGGCGTCACGCGCCGGCTGGATCCGCCCCGGCCTGATGCTCTACGGCGTCTCGCCCTTCGCGGACACCGACGCGACGGCGCTTGGGCTGAAGCCTGCCATGCGCCTGACCACCCAGGTGATTGCGGTCAAGGACGTCGCCGCCGGCGAGCGCGTGGGTTACGGCGGGGTCTGGACGGCGCGGCGTCCCACCCGGCTCGCCATCGCCGCGGCCGGCTACGGGGACGGTTATCCCAGGAACACGGCCTCGGGCGCACCCGTGCTGATCAACGGCCACCGTGCCTCGGTCGTCGGCCGCGTCTCGATGGACATGATCGCCGTCGACGTGACGGACATCCCGCCGGTGGCCGTCGGCGACGTCGTGACGCTCTGGGGGCCCGGAGTGGCCGTAGAGGAGATCGCCCGCGCAGCGGGTACCATTCCCTACGAGCTGATCTGCGGCGTGAGCCAGCGCGTGCACCTCGACGTGCGCTGATCCTCGTGGCGCGGCAAGGGAGGCAATGAGTGGAAGCGACGGTGCTCCTCTGGATCCTGGCCGTGGTCCTCGTCCTCGTGGGCGTGGCGGGCCTGCTCCTGCCGGCCATACCTGGCCCGCCGGTGCTGTTCCTCGGGCTGGTCGCAGCGGCGTGGGCGGAGGATTTTCGATACGTCGGTTGGTGGATGCTGGCGGTCCTGGGGCTGATGACCCTGCTGGCCTACGGCGTGGATTTTGCCGCGACTGCCTTCGGCGCGCGTCGCTTCGGCGCCTCCCCGCGAGCCGCCGTCGGCGCCGCGATCGGCACCCTCGTCGGTCTGTTCTTCGGGCTCGCCGGCATCCTGCTCGGCCCGTTTCTCGGTGCCGTCGTGGCCGAACTGAGCGTCCGTAAGCCGCTGCACGAGGCCGGGCGAGCCGGCATCGGCGCAACCATCGGGCTCGCCATCGGTGCTGCGGTCAAGATGGCGCTCGCGTTCGCGATGATCGGGCTGTTCGTCCTGGCCCGCTTACTCGCCGACGGTGCCTGAACGAACCACCTCGCGAACCCGCCCCGCGCGCCGACCGACACGATGTCGCTGCAGCCCGGAAGCCCCGACGACCTGCGGCTCGACGCCGGGTACGGGCTGATCCTGCGCCCGGTGGCCCCGGCCGACGCAGGCGAATTGTTCGCGCTCGTTGACGTCAATCGGGACGACTTGCGCCAGTGGTTGCCGTGGGTCGATGCGACACGCGAAGTGTCCGACACCCTGCGATTCATCGAGTCGGCGGTCCGGCAGCGTGCGCAAGGCCGGGGATTCGTGGCGGTGATGCTGCTCGGGGGCGCCATCGCCGGCGTGATCGGGCATCACGACCTGGATCGCGAGAAGCGGACCGCGAGCCTCGGCTACTGGCTGGCCGCGGCGCATCGCGGCAAGGGGCGGGCCACCGCCGCCTGCCGGGCGATGGTGGAGGACGCCTTCGGTCGGCTCGGCGTCGAGCAGGTCACCATTGCCTGTGCACCAGGTAACAGGGCGAGCCGTGCCATTCCGGAGCGGTTGGGATTCGTTCCCCTGCGCACGGTCAAGGCCGCCGAGCGACTGCACGATCGCACCGTCGACCACGTCGTCTACGGCATCGACCGTCGGACCTGGACCGCATGCGGAAAGGCGCCGTGACGGAGTCCGAGGTCGGTTTTCCCGGTCCCTTTCCACACGGCAGGAACGCTAGAGTCGCTGCACCACCCGCATGGAGAAGTGCAATGCCCGCTGAACTCGGATTCGAGGCCCGGCTCCAGATGCCGTTCGATGCAGCGATCGATGCCGTGACGGAAGCGCTGAAAGCAGAGGGCTTCGGCGTCCTGACGCGCATCGACGTCCACGACACGCTCAAGAAGAAGATCGGCGCGGACTTCAGGCCCTACGCCATCCTCGGCGCGTGCAACCCGCAGCTGGCGTACAAGGCCCTCTCCAGCCGTGCGGACGTCGGCATGATGCTGCCCTGCAACGTGACGGTCGAGTCGGCCGGCGAGGGCGCGACCGTCGTCAGGATTGCCGATCCCGAAGTGATGATGACGGTCGGCGACCTCGGCGAGGTCGAGGCGCTTCGCCAAGTGGGCGGAGAGGCCCGCTCCCGCCTGATGCGCGTCGCCGAGTCGCTGCAGAAGACGGCCTGAGGCAGTCGCCCGCCCGCCGGCCGGCAGACATCTCAGGTCTCGAAGAAGCCCATCTTGACGCCGGCCAGCGTGATCACGTCGTTGTCCGTGAGCTTGCGGGCCTGCGGCCCGATGGGCTCGCCGTTCACGAGCGGGTAGTCGCCCGAACGCGCGCTCTCGACGTGCACGATGGAGTAGCCGTCCGCGCGGCGCGTGATGGCCGCCACCTGCACGCCGGGCCTTCCGAGCGTCGTGAGTGCCTTGTTCAGTTCGAGCTCGCGACCAGCGAACTGGCCCGAGAGCACCTGGAGCTTGGCCTTGATCACGGGCGCCGGAGCTGGCGCTGCAGCAGGCGCGGCCCGGCTGGGCGCCTTGCCGGCCACTACGCGCAGGCGCTCCTCGCTGACCTGGCCGGGGCCGATGACCATTGTCTTCTCGAACTCGTCCTGCTCGGTCGTCTCCACCTCGCTGTCGACGAAGCGCAGGTGGTGGTGGCCGATCGTCACCACGTCGCCGTGCTGCAGGGCGTGCTTCTTGATGAGCTTGCCGTTGACGTAGGTGCCGTTGGTGCTGTTCAGGTCCTCGAGGAACGAGTCGTTGAGGATGTTGATGATCAGCGCGTGATGGCCGCTCACCGCCGGGTTGTCGATCCGGACGTCGTTGTCGGGGAGCCGGCCTAGCGTGTACCGCTCCTTCGTCATGTTGTACTCAGCGAGTACCTGCCCATCGAGGCTGAGAATCAGGCGCGCCATGGTCTCCCTCGTCGCCGGTTAACCGAACCAGCCCAATATTCTGTCAAGTATGCCCTTTCTGGCCGGGAATAGTTCAGTCACCTGCGCCAGCATGACCGAGATGTTGTCCCGGCCGCCATTGTCGTTCGCGAGCTGCACTAGCTGCTTAGCAACCGTATCAAGATTAGCACCGAAAGTGCTGATTGTTAAATGAATATCGTCGTCCTCGACCATGTCGGTCAAGCCGTCCGAGCAGAGCACCAGGTAATCTCCCCGATGCACCGGTTCCTCGCGTATTTCTACTTCGACGGTAGGTTCCACGCCGAGTGCGCGGGTCACATAATTCTTGTTCGTCACCCGCTGTGCTTCCTCCGGTGTGTAGAAACCGCGATCCACGAGTTCCTGCAGCAGCGAGTGGTCCAGCGTGACCTGCTCGAAGCGGTCGGCCCGGAGCCGGTACATCCGTGAGTCACCCACGTGGGCGATGATGACCTTGTTGTCGTAGAGCAGGCCCGCCACGACAGTGGTGCCCATGCCCTCGCACTGCTCCTGGGTCTTCGACGTCTGGTAGATGATCTTGTTGGCGCGGGCGATCGCGTCGCGCAGGATGATCGCGGGCCTGCTCAGGCCGGAAGTCTTGTCGTGGCCGGACAGCTCCTGGAGCGCGTAGGAGTCACGCACGAGGTTCATGATCGTCTTCACGGCAATGCCGCTCGCCACCTCGCCCGCGTTGTAGCCTCCCATGCCGTCCGCCAGCACGAACAGACCGATGTCGGAGTCCCACGCGATCGCATCCTCGTTGTGTTCGCGCACCTTGCCCGTGTCGGTGAGGCCGACCACGCGCATCCTGCCCTTCAGCGATATGTACTTGCCCATCACCGCAGCGCCGGGTCGATCGTCCGCCCGCAGTCGCGCATCGCGTGGGCCATCTCCGCGGCCGAGGCGAATCTCGCGACCGGGTCCTTTTCGAGGGCGCGATCGATGACCTGGCCGAGGCAGGGTGGAAGGTCGGGGCGGGTCATCGCGAGGGGCGGATGCGGGTCTACGGCGATCTTTCTCATGAGGCCCGGCATCGAGTCCGCCCGGAAGGGGAGCTGGGCCGTGAGCAACTGGTAGAGCGTCACCCCGAGGGAAAACTGGTCCGCCTGGCCGGTCAGCGGCCGGCCGTCGAGCTGCTCGGGCGCCATGAAGGAAGGCGACCCGAGCACGATGCCGGTGCGCGTAGCCCGACTGTCGTGAAAGCGGGCCACCCCGAAGTCCATGATGCGGATGCGGCGGTTGTTCTGGTCGAAGACGATGTTGGCCGGCTTGATGTCGCGGTGAACGACGCCGCGCTCGTGGGCGTAGTGTAGTGCCTCTGCGACGCGGGCACACATCTCGGTAGCCATACGCGGCGGCAGCATCCTGCCCTCGTAGGTATGCGTGCCGAGGTTGACGCCCTCGACGAACTCCATCGCCAGGTAGACCAGATTCTCGTGTTCGCCGGCCTCGTAGACGTCGACGATGTCGGGATGCTGGATGCGGGAGGCCGCCTCGGCCTCGCGCATCAGCCGCAGCCGTGCCTCCCCGAGGCGGTCCTCCGGCCAGTCGTCGCCGAGCGACAGGACCTTCAGGGCCACGGCGCGCCCGTCGCGGTCATCGACCGCCCTGTAGACCGCGGCCATGGCTCCCCGGCCGAGTTCGCGATCGATACGGTAGTGGCCCACGGACTGTCCGGCCTTCAGCCGCACCCGGCGGGAGGCACGGCGTGCGCCGTCGGCAAGCGCAATCTCGAGCGGCTGGCGCAGGGGCGGGATCATGTCGCCGTCGAGCGCCCCGGGCGAGGAAGCATCGGCCGATCCGCCGCGGCTGAGCCAGCGGCCGAGGTAGGACTCCCCGGTCATTTCCGGGCCGGGCAGGAAGGAGCGAACATCTGGAGATGATAAACGGCCGGCGGTGGCGGCCGGAACCATTGCGTCACGCCTTTCCGGTCCGTGCGCGCCATTTCTTGAACCAAGCCTCAATTGCGCAAAGCCCGTGCTAGCATCGCGGGCCCACCGCGCCGGTAAGCCATGGCCAAGCCACGCACCGTCTTCATCTGCTCGAGTTGCGGCGACGAGACGCCGCGCTGGCAGGGCCAGTGCCCGGCCTGCGGCGAGTGGAACACGCTGAGCGCCTATCATCCGCCGGCAGGGGCGCGCGGAAGAAGCCGCGCCTCGAGCGGCTCGCAGGCGGTCGCGACATCGACGGATCTGGCGCGGATCGCTGCCGAGGAAACTCCGCGACTCTCCACTGGGCTGGCAGAGTTCGACCGCGTGCTGGGCGGCGGGCTCGTGCCGGGCTCCGTCACGCTGATCGGCGGTGAGCCCGGCATCGGCAAGTCGACGCTGCTCCTTCAGTCCGGTGCGGCGCTGTCCGCCAGCGTACCCGTGCTGTACGCGACCGGCGAGGAGTCGGTGCGGCAGGTGGGGCTCAGGGCCCAGAGGCTTGGGGTGGCCAGCGCGCCGATGACGCTCATGGCGGAGACTGCCGTGGAAGCCATCCTGGCCGAGTCGGCGGCTGCGCACGCACGTGCGCTGATCGTGGACTCGATCCAGACCATGGCCTCGGCCTCGGTGGAGTCGGCCGCCGGGTCGGTGTCACAGCTGCGCGAGTGTGCGGCGCGGCTGGTCGCGCAGGCCAAGCAGTCGGGAATGGCCGTGCTCCTGATCGGGCACGTCACCAAGGAGGGCGTGATTGCCGGCCCGCGGGTCCTCGAGCACATGGTCGACTCCGTGCTCTACTTCGAGAGCGACTCCGGCAGCCGCTACCGCGTGATCCGCGCGGTCAAGAACCGATTCGGCGCGGCCAACGAGATCGGCGTGTTCGCCATGGACGAGCAGGGCCTCAGGGAGGTCAAGAACCCCTCGGCGATCTTCCTGTCGCGTCACGACGCGCCGGTGCCGGGCTCGATCGTCACCGTGGCACGCGAGGGCACCCGGCAGATGCTGATCGAGGTCCAGGCGCTCGTCGACGCGAGCCACGCCACCAATCCCAGGCGCGTCGCGGTAGGCCTCGAAGGCAACCGCGTCGCGATGCTGCTGGCCGTCCTGCACCGCCATGCGGGGGTTGCGCTTCATGCACACGACGTCTTCGTCAACGTCGTCGGCGGTGTGCGCCTCGGCGAGACGGCGGCGGACCTGCCGGTGCTGGCGGCCGCGTTGTCGAGCCTCGAGGGGCACTCGCTGCCGCAGGACCTCGTGTGCTTCGGCGAGGTGGGCCTCGCCGGGGAGATCCGCCCGGTGCCCTACGGGGAGGAGCGCCTGCGCGAGGCGGCGAAGCATGGCTTTCGCCGGGCAGTCGTGCCGCGTGCCAATGCGCCGCGACGGCCGGTCCAGGGCATGCACGTCACCGCCGTGGGACGCCTGGCCGAAGCCGTAGCCGCGCTGCGCTGAGACGCCGCCGCCCGCTCCCTCAGTCCGCGGACCAGACCTTCGCCGTGCGGACGGTGTTGTCCGCGATCTGCAGGATCTCGATCCGGTGCCCGTTCAGGCTGAACGTCTTGCCCGGTTCGGGGATCGCCTCGAGGTGCTCGACGATCAGACCGGACAGGGTCCTTGGCCCGTCCGTCGGGAGATCCCAGTCGAGCATGCGGTTGATCGTGCGGATCGCCGCGCCTCCGGCCACGACGTAGCTGCCGTCGGCCTGCTCCATCACGTCGCGGTGCAGCGAGCCGGGCTGCGTCGTGAACTCGCCGACGATCTCCTCGAGGATGTCCTCCAGCGTCACGAGCCCGAGCACGTCGCCGTACTCGTCCACTACGAAGGCGAGCCTGCGCTTGAGCTTCCGGAAGGCGATGAGCTGGGACTGCAGCGTCGTGCCCTCCGGCACGAACAAGGCGTCGCGCTGGGTGGCGACCTCCCGCAGCCGCTCGCGCGAGAGCCTGCCGAGGGCCAGCTCGCTGGCGATGCGCTTCATGTGCACGACGCCGAGCACGCGGTTCAGGTCGTCCTCGTACAGCGGGAGGCGCGTGTGGGTCGTCCGCGAGATCAGGTCGACGACCTCGTCCCAGTCGGCATTGAGGTCGATGCCGTCCACGTCGTTGCGCGGGACCATGATGTCCTCGACCGTGGACCGTTCGAGGTTCAGCAAGGCTTCCACCATCTCCTGGCGTTCCTGCGGGGCCGTCGCCAGCAGGTCGGCCAGGTCCTCGAGCGCCTCGGCCGTCGCGGCATCGCTGTCGGGTTTCTCGGGCTTGCGGGCGGCCGGCACCAGCCGGGCGGCCGGCTCCAGGACGAACGCCAGCGCGGCGGCAAGCCAGGGCGCGCGGGCTCCGAACAGCCTGAGTCGCCCCTGCTGCTCGAGCAGATGAATGAGCGCGAGGGCGCACAGGCCCGTGACCGCCGGAAGCGCGGAGCCGGCGGCGGCGCCGGCTGCGGCCAACAGCAGGATCAGTGCCAGCAGCACCACCCTGAACGGGGCCGCGACCAACCGCAGCCTGGCCGGATCGACGGGGGGGCGCGTGGCCGCCGCGGACACGGGGGCCGGGCCGTTGACGGCGCGCCGCGACAGTCCGGTGAGCGCCGCCTCGAACAGCGCGAGCAGCAGCGACAGGCCCGCTACGATGGCGGCGGCCGTCGCGCCGCTGAAGGGCAGACTACTCAAGCAGGGCAGGCCCTGTTGCCTCGACCCCGGCATTGCACCAAGCGCGCCGGTCCCGAGTCAAGGAAACGCGCCGCGAAGCGCTAACCCCAGTGCCGTTCCAGCAGCACCTCGAGGATGAACTTCGTCAGGAAGTAGGACATCGTCAGTACGACGAAACCGGCCAGCACCAGCCAGGTGGCCTTGCGGCCGCGCCAGCCGAAGCGATACCGGCCGAGCAGCAGGATGCCGAATATGACCCAGGCCGCGATGGCGAGCGTCACCTTGTGCACGAGCCGCTGCTCGAAGAGGTTGGTGACGAAGAAGAAACCGACCAGCAAGGTCACCGACAGCGCGATGAAGCCGAGCGTGAGCACGGTGAACACCGCGTGCTCCATGCTCTCCATCGGCGGCAGGGCGGCAAGCCAGCGTGCGGGCCGACGGCTGCGCAGAGTGGCCGCTTGTGCAGCCAGCACGATGGCCAGGATAGCGGCCGTGCCGAGGAGGCCGAAGGCCAGGGCGGAGAGCGTGATGTGGGCGGCGAGCGGCCAGCCGGACTCGGTCACCTCCCGAACCGTGGAGACGCTGCCGGTGCCGAGCGCCAGGACCGCGGCCGTGGCCAGCAGGATCGCCGCAGGGGCGCGGAAGTAGGGTCGCGCCGCCAGCAGGGCTGCGATCGCGCCGATCACCAGTCCGAACAGCGACATCGCATCCGCGATGTCGAGCGCAAAGCCGGCCTCCGCCCGGATGGTCACCGACAGCCAGCCGACGTGGCTCAGGACGGCAAGCCCGGCGATGTACGGGCTCGGGCCATGAGTGGGCGGACCGTCCGCCTTGCGCCAGGCGTTCCAGGCGGCGATGGCCGCGGCGAGCAGGTAGAGGCCGATGACGACGACTGCGTACACGGGGAATCCAGCCAGTCCGGACGGGTCGATTGTACGGCAAGGTCCCCGACCGCCGCAGCGCCTATAATCCCGGTCCCAAGGGTGGCCGGCCCCCGCTGCGCCCACCCGACAACGCACGCCACGAGGCCTCCGCCCGATGTTCGACACGCTCACCGAACGTCTCTCCAGCGCCGCCGATGCCCTGCGAGGCCGCGGGCGCCTGACCGAGGACAACATTGCGGACACCGTCCGGCAGGTGCGCATGGCGCTGCTCGAGGCCGACGTGGCGGTGCCCGTCGTCAAGGCGTTCACGGACGCGGTCAAGGTCCGTGCCCTGGGCGAGGAGGTGAGCCGGAGCCTCACGCCCGGCCAGGCGTTCGTGAAGATCATCCACGACGAGCTCGTTGCGGTCATGGGCGAACCCGGCGCAGGGCTCAACCTGAGGGCCCAGCCGCCGGTCGTCGTGCTGCTCGCCGGCCTGCAGGGCGCGGGCAAGACGACGACCGCCGCGAAACTCGCCCGTCACCTGCGCGAGAAGCACAAGAAGAAGGTCCTGCTGGCGAGCACCGACGTGTACCGGCCGGCGGCGATGACCCAGCTCGAGCGGCTCGCCTCGCAAGTCGACTGCGAGTACTTCGCTGCGGATCCATCCACGCCGCCCGTCGAGATCGCGCAGTCCGCGGTCGCGCACGCCAGGCGCCACGTGCACGACGTCGTCATCGTCGACACCGCCGGGCGGCTGCACGTCGACGCGGAGATGATGGCCGAGGTGCGGGCCGTTGACCGTGCGATCGAGCCCCTCGAGCGGCTCTTCGTCGTCGACAGCATGGCCGGCCAGGACGCGGTCAACGCGGCCCGGGCGTTCAACGAGGCCCTGGCGCTGACCGGCGTGATCCTCACCAAGGCCGACGGCGATGCCCGCGGCGGTGCCGCGCTCTCGGTCCGACACGTCACCGGCAAGCCCATCCTGTTCCTCGGCGTCGGCGAGAAGACCGAGGCGCTCGAGCCATTCCACCCGGAGCGGGTGGCCTCGCGCATTCTGGGGATGGGCGATGTCGTGTCGCTGGTGGAACAGGTCCACGCCAAGGTCGACCAGGAAAAGGCGGAGAAGCTCGCCAGGAAGCTGACCAAGGGCAGGGGCTTCGACCTGACGGACCTCAAGGAACAGCTGCAGCAGTTCCAGAACATGGGTGGCGTCGAGGCCTTCATGGACAAGCTGCCCGCCGGGCTGGTCCCGCCCAAGGCGGCCGGCCAGGTGGATCCGCGACAGATGCGCCGCCAGATCGCCATCATCGACTCGATGACCCCGGGCGAGCGCCGGCGTCCCGGCATCATCGACGGCTCGCGCAAGCGGCGCATCGCGGCCGGCTCCGGGGTCCAGGTCCAGGACGTGAACCGCCTGCTCAAGCAGTTCGCCGAGATGGAGCGGATGATGAAGAAGCTGAAGGGCGGCGGCGTCCGCAAGCTGCTGCGCGGGCTAGGCGGCCGGATGCCGGGCGGCTTCCCCGGGGGATTCCCGCGACCCCGCTAGCCGGGCCGCGGTCGGGGCCTAACTATTTAACTCCACGCGGGTTTTGGGTATTATGCGCGGCTCCCCGGCGACCGGGCACGGCCCGGCGCCGTTTTGGCGCACCTGAGGGTGCGCCCAGGCAAAACGGATCCCGAGGACGGAATTCGATGGTGACGATTCGATTGACACGTCGTGGCGGCAAGAACGCTCCTTTCTACCACGTCGTCGTCGCCGACAGCCGCAAGCGGCAGGGCGGCCCGGTGCTGGAGCGCGTGGGCTTCTTCAACCCGATCGCGCGCAAGCAGGACAAGAAGATCGAGCTCGACCTGGCTCGCATCGACCACTGGACGCACACCGGTGCGCAGATGTCCGACCGTGTTCGCGCGCTGGTCACGGCGTACCGCAAGCAGTCGGCCAGCGAGCCCGTGGCCGACGCCTGAACCGGGATCATGGGCCGGTCCGCGACGGGTGAGCCGTCTGCGCCGGCCGGGTCGGGTGGCCGGGCCGTAACGCTCGGCCGGATCGCCGGCCCATTCGGAGTAAGGGGATGGGTGAAGGTGAAGTCCTACACCGATCCCCGCGAGGGAATCCTCCGGTACCGGGCCTGGCACGTGGACGTGCCGCGCGCCGGGTCCAGGATTCTCGAGCCCCTCGAGGGCCGGTTGCACGGCGAGTTCGTCGTGGCGCGGCTGGCGGGGGTGGAGGACCGGGATGCAGCGTCGAGCCTCGCGCACTGTGAAATCACCGTGCCGCGGGCAGACCTGCCGCCGCCCGGGGAAGGCCGCTACTACTGGACCGACCTCGAGGGTCTCGAAGTGGTGACGACCGACGGCCACCTGCTTGGCCGGCTCGATCACTTCGTGGACACGCCGGCAAATCCGGTCATGGTGGTGGTGGGTGAGCGCGAGCGCTGGCTGCCAATGGTGCCGCGCCACCTGAGGCAGGTCGACCTCGAGCGCGGGCGAATCGTGGTCGACTGGGACCCCGAGTTCTAGGTCGGCGGCGTTGCGCTTCGAGGTCGTGACGCTGTTCCCCGGGATGATCCGGGCCTGCCTGGAGTACGGCGTGGTCGGCCGCGCGGTGACGCGTGGCCTGCTGCAGGTCGGGACCGAAGATCCGCGGTCCCACACGGTGGACGTCCACCGAACAGTGGACGACCGTCCGTATGGCGGCGGACCGGGCATGGTGATGAAGCCCGAGCCGCTGGCAGCGGCGATCCGTGCAGCCGCGGCGAGGGTGCCGGAAGGCTGCCCGGTGATCGCGCTGAGCGCGCAGGGCAGGCCGTTTGACGAGCCGGCCGCCCGGCGGCTGGCGGAGCTTCCCGGGGCGGTGCTGGTGGCGGGCCGCTACGAGGGCATCGACCAGCGGGTGCTGGACGCGGTGGTCGACGAGGAGTGGTCCATCGGCGACTACGTCCTGTCCGGGGGCGAGCTGCCGGCACTGGTCGTGGTGGACGCGGTCGCGCGGTTGCTGCCGGGCGTGCTGGGGGAGCCAGGCTCGGCCGAGCAGGAGTCCTTCACAGGAGGGCTGCTAGACTGGCCGCACTTCACCCGGCCGGAGGAGTGGGAAGGTCGTCGCGTGCCGCCCGTGCTGGCAAGCGGGGACCACGAGGCCATCCGGCGCTGGCGGCTCAAGCAGTCGCTGGGGCTGACCTGGCGGAGGCGGCCCGAGCTGATCCGGGCCCGGAGGCTGACCGCGGAGGAGCAGGTGCTCCTCCAGGAATACTGCGCCGAGGCGGGGGTCGAGCCGCCGCGGCGCGCGTTGTGAATCGACATCGGGGACGAGACCCATGAGCAAGATCGTTCAGGACATCGAGGCGCGCGCCGTGTCGCGCGAGTTTCCGGAATTCGCGCCCGGCGACACCGTCATCGTGCAGGTGAAGGTCAAGGAGGGTGAGCGCGAGCGTGTGCAGGCCTACGAGGGGGTGGTCATCGCCCGCAAGAACCGCGGACTGAACAGCTCGTTCACCGTGCGCAAGATCTCGCACGGCGAGGGCGTCGAACGCGTGTTCCAGCTGCACAGCCCGTCGATCGCCGACATCAAGGTCAAGCGCCGCGGGCGCGTGCGCCGGGCCAAGCTCTACTACCTGCGCGACCGCTCCGGCAAGTCCGCGCGGATCGAGGAGAAGATCGGCTGAGGTCCGGCCTTCCCCTGGTATTCGCGTCGGGGCCCTCCGGGGCCCCGACTCGTTTCCCGCGGACGGTCATTGCCTTCGTCCCGGCGTGCGCCGCGAGTTAGACTTGCGCCGGGCCCCGCAACGACCTGGACATCGACGCATGGCTTTCCTGCACGTGATCGGCGCGTTCCTGAAGGGTCTCTGGCACGCGCTCGACGGGCTGCGCAAGGTGCTGCACCTCGTGCTGCTGCTCGTGCTGTTCGGCATCCTGTTCGCGGCGACGCGCTCGTCGTTGCCCTTCATCCCCGGTAGCGCGGCACTCGTGCTCTCGCCCCAGGGCATGATCGTCGAGGAGCTCTCCGGCGACCCGCTGGAAAGGGCCCTTCTGGAATCCGCAGGCGAGGGGCGTCCCGAGACGCGCCGCCAGGACCTCATCGACGTCATCGCGGCTGCGGCGGAGGACGAGCGGATCAAGGCCCTGGTGCTCGACCTCGGCGGCTTGCAGGGCGCCGGGTTGCCGACGCTCGAGAGCATCGGCGTCGCGATCGACACATTCCGTGAGTCCGGCAAACCGGTGCTGGCGTGGGGCGGCTACTACGACCAGCGGCAGTACTATCTCGCCGCCCGCGCCGACGAGGTCTACCTCGATCCGTACGGCACCGTGATCATCGAGGGATACGGTTACTTCAGGCAGTACCTGAAAGGGGCCGCCGACAAGCTCGGCGTCGACGTCCACCTGTTCAAGGTCGGTACGCACAAGACGGCTCCCGAGACGTTCACGCGCAAGGACATGTCTCCGGAGGACCGCGAAGAAGCGCGCGTCTGGCTGGCGGCGCTGTGGGACGGCTGGAAGGCCGCCGTCGGCGCGGCCAGGGACGTGGCGCCGGAGCGGTTGCAGGCCTACGCAGACGGGGCCGCCGAGGGAGTCGCCGCGGTCGGCGGGGACCTGGCCCAGTATGCGCTGGGATCCGGCCTCGTGGACGGGCTCAGGACCTGGGAGCAGTTCGAGGAGCGGGTCGCCGAGGACTCCGGCACTGACACCGACGAGCACAGCTTCCGCTCGGTCGACTGGCGCTCCTACCTGACGGTGGTCCGGTCAGAGGCGGCGCTGCATCGCACGCCGGACCACAACGTGGGCGTGATCGTGGCCTCGGGCGACATCCTCGACGGCGAGCAGCCGCGGGGGACGGTGGGCGGCGACACGCTGGCCGGGTTGCTCCGGGACGCCCGCTACGACGACACGATCGACGCGGTGGTGCTGCGTATCGACAGCCCGGGCGGCAGCATGTTCGCGGCGGAGCAGATCCGTCGCGAGGTGGACGCGCTGCGCAAGGCCGGCAAGCCGGTCGTCGCCTCGATGGCCGACATTGCAGCTTCCGGCGGATACCTCATCGCCGCGCCGGCAGACCGGATCCTCGCCGCGCCAACGACCATCACGGGATCCATCGGCGTCTACATGGTGTTTCCGACGCTCGAGACGACGCTGGCCAAGATCGGCATCACCTCGGACGGGATCGGCACGACGGACCTCTCGGGCGCCGGTCGCATCGACCGGGACCTGAATCCCGAGCTGGCCTCGATCCTGCAGTCGAGCGTCGAGCATGCCTACCGGCAGTTCATCTCGCAGGTCGCGCAGTACCGCCAGCGGCCGTTCGACGAGATCGACAGCATCGGTCAGGGCAAGGTCTGGTCCGGCGCCGACGCAAAGGCCGCAGGCCTGATCGACGATTTCGGCGACATGGACGAGGCGATCGACGAGGCGGCCAGGCTTGGCAGCCTGCCTGAGGACCACGGGGTCGTGTGGATCGCGCCGTCCCTGACCTGGAGGGAGATGCTGGCGCTGCGGATCCGCTCGGCGGCCGCCGGCGCCTTCGGCTGGCTGGGACTCGAGTTGAGCCTCCCATCGATTCCCTTGATGGAACGGATCGCGCCGGAGCTCAGGCGTCTGGCGGCAATGACGCACGCGGGACGGCCCCTCTACTGGTGTCCCTGCCGCGTCGACTGACGACCCCGGCGCCGGGAACACCGGTCGGGGCAAGCCGCCCTAGGCCGCCCAGTCTAGGATGACCTTTCCGGAGCGGCCGCTGTTCATCACTTCGAAGGCCTGCCGGTAGTCGTCCACCGGGAAGCGGTGCGTGATGATCGGGCTGACGTCGAGGCCGCTCTGCAGCATCGCCGCCATCTTGTACCAGGTCTCGAACATCTCGCGGCCGTAGATTCCCTTCAGCACGAGTCCCTTGAAGATCACCTCGTTCCAGTCGATCGCCACGTCGGTCGGCGGGATGCCGAGCAGCGCGACGCGGCCGCCGTGGTGCATCGTCCGCAGCAGGTCGCGGAAGGCGCCCGGGTTGCCGGACATCTCGAGGCCCACGTCGAAGCCTTCTTCCATGCGGAGGTCCGCCATCGCATCCGTGAGCGACTCGCGCGTGACGTTGAGCGCACGCGAGGCCCCCATCCGGCGGGCGAGCTCGAGCCGGTAGTCGTTGACGTCCGTGATGACCACGTGCCGCGCGCCGACGTGCCGGGCGATGGCGACGGCCATGATGCCGATCGGGCCGGCCCCGGTGATCAGCACGTCCTCGCCCACGAGGTCGAAGGACAGCGCGGCGTGGGTGGCGTTGCCGAGCGGGTCGAGTATCGAGGCGATCTCGTCCGTGATCGCCTCGGGCAGCTTGAACACGTTGGAGGCGGGCAGGACCATGTACTCGGCGAAGCAGCCGGGCCGGTTCACGCCAACTCCGACCGTGTTGCGGCACAGGTGCCGGCGCCCGGCGCGGCAGTTGCGGCAGTGCCCGCAGGTGATGTGCCCCTCTCCGGAGACCCGGTCGCCCGGCGCGAAGCCGACGACCTCGCCCCCCATCTCGACGATCTCTCCGCAGTACTCGTGGCCCACCTGCATCGGCACGGGGATCGTCTTCTGCGCCCAGGCGTCCCAGTTGTAGATGTGGATGTCCGTTCCGCAGATGGCGGTCTTGCGCATGCGGATCAGCACGTCGTTGTGGCCAACCCGTGGCGGCTCGACGTCGCGCATCCAGATGCCCGGCTCGCGCTCGGCCTTGACCAACGCCTTCATGGTGATGGCACCTCAGGAGATGACGCCGAGCTCCCGCCCGGCCGTTGCAAAGGCCCCGATCGCCGTATCGAGCTGCTCGCGCGTGAGACCTGCGCTCATCTGCGTGCGGATGCGCGCCTTGCCGAGCGGCACTACGGGATAGGAGAACCCGACGACGTAGACGCCAAGCTCGAGCAGGCGCTCCGCCATGCGCACTGCGAGCTTTGCGTCGCCCAGCATCACGGGAATGATGGGGTGCTCGCCGGCCACCAGGTCGAAGCCGAGCTCCTTCATGCGCTCGCGGAAGTAGGCGGCGTTGTCCCACAGCCGCGCGCGCAGCTCGGGCATGGTGTCGAGCAGGTCGAGCACCCGCAGTGTCGTGGCAGCCACGACCGGGGCGATGGAGTTGGAGAAGAGGTAGGGCCGCGAGCGCTGCCGGAGCCACTCCACGACCTCCCGGCGGCCGGAGGTGTACCCGCCGCTCGCGCCGCCGAGCGCCTTGCCCAGCGTCCCGGTGAGGATGTCGACCCGGTCCACGACGCCGCAGTGCTCGTGCGTGCCGCGGCCGCGCGGACCCATGAAGCCGGTCGCGTGGGAGTCGTCGACGATGACGACGGCCTGGTAACGATCTGCGAGGTCGCAGATCTCGCGGAGCGGGGCGATCGTGCCGTCCATGGAGAAGACGCCGTCCGTGACCACGAGCCGGGTGCGCGCGTCACGAGACTCCCGCAGGCACGTCTCGAGCTCGCCCATGTCGCGGTTGGCGTAGCGCAGTCGGCGGGCCTTGGACAGGCGGATCCCGTCGATGATGCTGGCGTGGTTCAAGGCGTCCGAGATGATGGCGTCGCCCTCGTCGGTGAGCGTCTCGAACAGGCCGCCGTTGGCGTCGAAGCAGGACGAGTACAGGATCGTGTCCTCGGTGCCGAGGAAGGCGGTCAGGCGATGCTCGAGGTCGCGGTGCACGGTCTGCGTGCCGCAGATGAAGCGTACCGACGCCACGCCGTACCCGTAGCGGTCGAGCGCCCGGTGCGCGGCCTCGCGCAGCAGCGGGTGATTGGCGAGACCGAGATAGTTGTTGGCGCAGAGGTTGATGACCTCGCGGCCGTCGGCGAGCCGGACTGCGGCCTGCTGGCCCGAGCCGATCACGCGCTCGCGCTTGTACAATCCCTGTGCGTCGAGCTCTGCGGTCTGGCGGGTGAGGCGGTCGAGGAAGGCCTGGTCCACGGGGTCGGTCCTGGCTGGCTGATCGGTTGGGTGGAGAGCAGGGGCGGATTATACGTGCCCGGCCGTTCGGCCGGGTCCGCGAGGGACAACATGCCCGAGGTGCGCGACGAGACCGGCCTGCGCGTCGACAAGTGGCTGTGGTGCGCGCGGTTCTTCAAGACCCGGTCACTTGCCGCGGCCGCGGTGTCGGGCGGCAAGGTCCACGTGAACCGGGAGCGGGTCAAGCCGTCGCGCCTGGTCCGCCCCGGAGACGTCCTGGAGATCACCGTCGGATTCGATGCCGTCACCGTCGAGGTGCTCGCCATCCCGGGCCGGCGCGGGCCGGCCGCCGAGGCGCGCCTGTGCTACCGGGAGTCCGAGGCCAGCCTCGCCCGGCGCGAGCGCATGCGCGAGCAGCGCCGGCTCGCGGCCCTGGCCGCGCCGCAGACGGAGGGGAGGCCGGACAAGCGGACCCGGCGCGAGCTGCTGCGCTTCCACCGGAGCCAGGGTGAAGAGGAGTAGGGGTATACCCGCTTCGTGACCGGCGTCACTTTCCCGGTCCGGACGCGAGCCTAATCTGGACTCGACGTTGTTGTCGGGACGACACATGAACCCGAAGAAGAAGCACCGGCCGCGGAACCCCGAGGCTTCCCTTGGCGCTCCACCGTCCGTTCCAGAGCCTGAGACAGCCGACTGGGAGGCGCGCGCCCTGTCCCGTGTCCGCCCGCACGTACGGCGGCTCACCGAGGATGCCGGCGCGCACGCCGCGGGATGGGAGACCGAGACGCTGACGCGCCTCGAGCGATACTTCGACCGCGACGAGGTTTGAGCGCCCGCGGGGCGGCAGGCATACTGCACGACGGCCCAGTCGCGCGAGGCCAGTCGTGCCCACGCTCATCGAACAGCCCACCGTCGTCCCGGCCGCCGGGACCCGCCCCAAGCGCATCGAGGAGTTCGTCGGCCGCGTCAATACGGGTACCGGCGCGGTCAGCATCGCCCGCATGACCAGCCCGCCGGGCTGGGTGGAGCCGGGCCAGGCGCCTGAATTCGACGAGTACACGCTGGTGCTCGAGGGCACCCTGCACCTCGAGTTCAGCGGTGGCAGCCTCGACGTCCGGGCGGGGCAGGCGGTCTCGGTCCACGCCGGCGAGTGGGTGCGCTACTCGACGCCGCAGGGAGCGACGTACGTGGCCGTCTGCCTGCCCGCGTTCTCGCCGGACACCGTGCACCGGGACGAGTAGCGGCCGGTGTCCTCGATCGCGTTGCGGCCGACGCGGCTATTCATCGTCCTGTCGGGCCTGTTCGTCACCAACGCGCTGATGGCCGAGTTCATCGGCGTCAAGATCTTTGCGCTGGAGGACACGCTCGGCCTGCCGCCGTTCGACTGGAGGCTCTTCGGGCAGTCGGGGTCGCTGTCGTTCACGGCAGGCGTGATGCTGTGGCCGGTCGTGTTCATCATGACCGACATCATCAACGAGTATTTCGGCGTCCGCGGCGTGCGCTTCATCTCCTGGCTCGCCGTCGGCTTCATCGCCTATGCTTTCCTGTTCGCCTACCTGGCGATCGAGCTCGCGCCGGCCTCATGGTGGGTGACCGTGGCCGCCGATCGCGGCGTGCCCGACATGCAGGCGGCCTTCACCGCGACCTTCGGCCAGGGTCTCTGGACGATCGGCGGCTCCATCACGGCGTTCCTGATCGGGCAGCTCATCGACGTGGCGATCTTCCACCGCATCCGCGCGGCGACGGGTGAACGCTGGATCTGGCTGCGCGCCACCGGGTCGACGGCCGTTTCCCAGCTCGTCGACAGCTTCGTGGTGCTCTACATCGCATTCGTGCTGGGACCACAGCAGTGGCCGGTGGACCTCTTCCTGGCAGTCGGCACCGTCAACTACTGCTACAAGATGCTGGCGGCCGTGGGCCTGATCCCGCTGATCTACATCGGCCGGCGCGTGATCGAGCGTTACCTCGGCCCGGAGGAGGCGGGGCGGCTCAAGGCGGAGGCGGCGGCGTAGGGGACTGTCCCCGCAGGGGACTGTCCCCGGCAAGAACGACTCAATGCAACAACGCCATCATCTGCCGCCGGTACGCGTGGACGACGTCCTCCCGGTCCCGCATGAGCTCGAAGGCCTGCAGCAGGCTCTGGCGCGCCGCACCGTCGCCGAAGTTCCGGTCCCGCCGCAGGATCTCGAGCCACTGCCCGAGCGCCGCCTCCTCTCGGCCGGCGCCGAACTCGCGCGCGGCAAGCTGGTTGCGGGACTCGAGGTCGGAAGGGTTGTCCTCGACCCGCTTCCTGAGCGTCTCCAGGTCTGGGGCGTCCGTCAGGGTCCGGGCCAGGTTCAAACGCGCCTCGAGCATCTTCAGTTCCGGGGAGTCCAGCAGGTTCACGGGGAGTGACTCGAGCTGGGTCGCTGCCTCCCCGAGCTGGCCGGCGGCGATGAGTGCCTCGACCAGCTGGACGCGGGCAGGCTCGTTCTCCGGTTCCTCGCGCAGGATCTTCTCGAGCAGCAGCACGGCCTCCTCGGGCCGGCCGTCGGCCAGCAACCTTGCGGCCTCCGCCCGGTCCTTGTCCGAGGGCTTGTCCAGATAGCGCTCGACCATGGCCCGGATCGCGGACTCCGGCTGGACTCCGATGATCTCGTCGACTGCCTTGCCGTGCCTGAAGACCCGTACGGTCGGCAGGCTGCGTATCCCGTGCTCCGCGGCGAGCCGCTGCTCGGCATCCGTGTTGACCTTGACGACCCGGGCGCGGCCCGCAAAGGCCTCTGCCACGCGCTCGAGGACCGGGGCGAGCATCTTGCACGGGCCGCACCAGTCCGCCCAGAAGTCCACCAGCACCGGCATCGTGCGGGAGGCCTCGAGCACGTCCCGCGTGAAGGTACCCTCCGTCGACTCGATGATCTGTTCGCTCACGATCCACCGTCCTGATTCGCACCGGTACTGGACACTACATGGGCCCGCCCTGCGCCGATTCAAGCCGTTTCCCCGCGGACAGGGTGGTCGGGCGGGCGACCGGACTATAGACTACCGCGCCTCCACGGAGTGGCGAGGGAAGGGGCCCGTACACATGCACGACACCACCAAGATCTCGATGTTCCTGGCCGGCCTGCTGGCGGCTTCCTCCGCCCAGGCCGACTGGGCCGGCAAGGGCGAGCTCGGCGGGGTGCTCGCCCGCGGGAACACCAATACGGAGACGATCAACGCCAAGGTCGACATGACCAACGAGACCGGCCACTGGAAGCACCAGGCCGGCTTCTCGATGCTGCGCACCGTCGAGAATGACGTCACCTCGGCGAACCGCTGGGAGCTCCGTGGCGAGTCGGACTACAAGCTCTCCGAGCGCAGCTTCGTCTTCGGCTCGCTGCGCTACGAGGACGATGACTTCACCGACTACAAGTACCAGGCGGCCGCCTCGCTCGGCTACGGCTACAGGTTCATCGACAGCGAGCGAACGCGGCTGGACGGACGACTCGGTGCCGGTTATCGCTTCTCGGAGCTGCGGCTCACCGGGGAGAACGCGGACGAGGCCATAATCCGTGCCAGCGTGAACTTCTCGCACCAGATCACCGAGACGACCCAGATCACGGATCGACTCCTGGTCGAGGCAGGCTCGGACAACACCTTTGTCCAGAACGTCCTGGCCCTGCAGGTCTCGATGACCGACAAACTGGCCCTCGGGCTCAGCTACGAGGTCCGGCACAACACCGAGGTGCAGCCCGGCACCGACAAGACCGACCAGGTGCTCACCGCGAACCTCGTCTTCGGCTTCGGCGGCTGAGGCCGCCTGCCGGCGGAGGACGGAGCTTGCCCCGGCCCGAGACGCCCGCGCTGACGGTCGACGTCGTGATCGAGCTCGTCGACCGCCCGGGCCGTCCCATCGTGCTGATCGAGCGGCGCAACCCGCCGCCCGGTTACGCGTTGCCGGGCGGCTTCGTCGACGTGGGCGAGACGGTCGAGCAGGCCGCGCGGCGCGAGGCGCTGGAGGAGACGGGACTGGAGGTCTCACTGACCCGGCTGCTCGGCGTCTACTCCGACCCCGCGCGGGATCCGCGCATGCACACGGCGTCGGTGGTGTACGTAGGGGAGGCGCGAGGCGAGCCGCGCGCAGGCGACGACGCCGCGCGCATTCGCATCACGACGCTCGACGACCTGCCCGCGCTGGCCTTCGACCACGCCCGCATCCTGGCCGACTACGCCCGCCAGCGGGACGCCTGACGGCCCCGGCCGCCCCTACAGCGGTTCGAACCGCGCCTGGAAGAAGCGCAGGTATTTCGGCTCGTAGGTCATCTTCAGGCCGCGAGCCGACTCCCTCGCGTCGAACACGGCGGCAACCGACTCGGCCGTCAGGTCCATGTGCGCCTGGGTATAGACCCGCCGCGGGATCGTGAGCCGCACCAGTTCCAACGCGGGGTAGTGGTGCTCGCCGGTCTCCGCGTCGCGGCCCGCCGAGACGATCCCGCGCTCCATGGCGCGGACCCCCGAGTCCGCATACAGGCTGGCCGCGAGCGTCTGGGCCGGGAAGTCGTCCTGCCTGATCTGCGGGTAGAAGGCCCTGGCGTCGAGGTACACGGCATGGCCGCCGATGGGTCGCACCACCGGGACTCCCAGGTCGATGAGCTTGTGACCGAGGTACTCGACCTGGCCGACCCGCGCGTGGATGTGGTCGTCGTCCACGGATTCCACGATGCCACGGGCCATGGCCTCCATGTCGCGGCCGGCCATGCCGCCGTAGGTGTGCAGGCCCTCGTAGACGACGACCAGGTTGCTCGCTTCCTCGTACAGCTCACGCTCGTTGACGGCGAGCCAGCCGCCGATGTTCACGAGCGCATCCTTCTTGCCGCTCATCGTACAGCCGTCGGTGCAGCTGCAGTACTCGCGCAGGATCTCGGCCACGGGCTTGTCGCGGTAGCCGGGCTCGCGCTGCTGGATGAAATAGGCGTTCTCGACCGCGCGGGTGGCATCCAGCATGACGCGGATGCCGTGGCGGGCGGTCAGTTCGCGCACGGCCCGAGCGTTGGCCATGGACATGGGCTGGCCGCCGGCCATGTTGACCGTGCCGGCGATGCAGACGTAGGGGATCCTGTCGGCACCCACCTTCCGGATCAGCGCCTCGAGCGCCTCGAGGTCGACGTTGCCCTTGAAGGGACTCTCGTCGGCCGGGTCGTGCGCCTCCGGAACGATGACGTCGACGAAAGTTCCGCCCGCGAGCTCCTGGTGCAGGCGCGTGGTCGTGAAGTACATGTTGCCGGGGACGAAGTCGCCGGGCTCGATCAGGATACGAGACAGCAGGTTTTCCGCCCCGCGGCCCTGGTGCGTGGGCACGACGTACCGGTAGCCGTAGTGCTCCCGGATCGCCGCCTCGAGGTGATAGAAGTTGCGGCTGCCGGCGTAGGCCTCGTCGCCCATCATCATGCCGGCCCACTGCCAGTCGCTCATGGCGCTGGTGCCGCTGTCGGTCAGCAGGTCGATGTAGACGTCCTCGGAACGCAGCAGGAAGGTGTTGTAGCCGGCTTCCGCGATGGCCCGCTCGCGCTCGGCTGGCGAGAGCATCTTGATCGGCTCGACGACCTTGACCTTCCAGGGCTCGGCCCAGGAGCGGCGGGTCGGGCGCCTGCCTTGTGGTTCCTTGGCCATGATCCTGGTCTCCTCTCGGTGTTGCCGGACGGCCCGCGCGCGCATGCAGGTCCGTGGCGGGCAGCCTAAGTCCCGGTGCGAGGGAGCGCGATTCGCGCTTTCCACGCTCGCCGGGAGGAGCCCGTCACCCGTCCGGAGTGCATCACGCCGGTGCCGGTCGTCCCGTCGAACAGCGGCGTTTTTGCGATAATGCGAGCCCATCGACGGGGTCGGTCTGGACCAGCCGGAACGACGAGACGGAGGCGGGCAGTGAGCGAGTTCCTCTGGCCGGATGGCCGCAGCGGCGAGACGGCGATCGGCAAGGCGATCAACGAATGGTTCCTGGCGGACGAAACGGGAGTCGTCCGGGAACTGCTGCCTCTGGCGCGCCTCGATCCGGCGGGGGGCGAGCAGGTGATTCGCAGCGCGATCCAGTTGGTCGAGTCCGTGCGCGCCGAGCGCGAGGGCACGGCCGGTATCGAGGCCTTCCTGCAGCAGTACGACCTCGGCTCGCGCGAGGGCGTGATCCTGATGTGCATCGCGGAGGCGCTGCTGCGCATCCCCGACCCGGACACCGCGGATCGCCTGATCGCGGACAAGATCACGGCGGGCAACTGGGCCGAGTACCTCGGCGAAGCCGATTCGTTGTTCGTCAACGCCTCGACCTGGGGGCTGATGCTGACCGGACGTATCGTCCGGCCGGACCCCGGTGACATGCAGGATCCTGCCTCGTTCCTCGCGCGCCTCGCCGGACGCCTCGGTGAGCCGGTAGTGCGGACGGCGTTCCGCCAGGCCATGCGCATCATGGGTCACCAGTTCGTCATGGGCCGGACCATCGACGAGGCGCTCAGGCGAGCAGCTTACGGCGGCAACACGCGCTATCGCTACACCTTCGACATGCTCGGCGAGTCGGCACTCACCGTGAAGGACGCCGACCGTTACTTCGAGGCGTACTCCCGGGCGATCCGCAAGGTGGCGAGCATCTCGCGCCACGATTCCCACGCGGAGGAGTGGCCTTCGATTTCCGTGAAGCTCTCCGCGCTGCACGCCCGCTACGAGTACGGCAACCGCGAAGAGGTGCTCGCGACGCTCGGGCCGCGGCTCGAGGCGCTCGCGCTCGAGTCCATGAAGGCGGACGTCGCCTTCACGGTCGATGCGGAGGAGGTGGACCGGCTCGAGTTGTCGCTCGAACTGTTCGACCGGCTGTTGTCCGCGCCGGCGCTCGGCGGCTGGGACGGCCTCGGGCTCGCCGTGCAGTCCTACCAGAAGCGCGGCCTCGACGTGCTGCGCTGGCTCGCGAGCCGGGCCGGGGAGGTCGGCCGGACGGTCAACGTCCGCCTCGTGAAGGGCGCGTACTGGGACGCGGAGATCAAGCGTTCGCAGGAGCGCGGCCTGCCGGGGTACCCGGTGTTCACGCGCAAGCCGAACACCGACGTCTCGTTCCTGGCCTGCGCGCGGTTCCTGCTCGAGGGAACGCCGCGGCTGTATCCGCAGTTCGCCTCGCACAACGCCCACTCCGTCGCCTGGGTGATGCACGTGGCTCACGCGAACGGCCGGGATTTCGAGTTCCAGCGCCTGCACGGCATGGGCGAGGAGCTCTACGACGGGCTTCGGGACGGCGACGGCAAGCCTGTCCCGTGTCGCGTCTACGCCCCGGTAGGCTCGCACGAGGATCTTCTGCCCTATCTGGTCCGGAGGCTCCTCGAGAACGGCGCCAATACGTCCTTCGTCAATCGCATCGTCGACGAGCGCGTGCCGGCGGCCGAGGTCGTGCGCGACCCCGTGGCCGAGGTCGAGGCGCTGGCCTCGATCCCGCATCCGCGGATCCCGCTGCCGGCGCGGATGTTCGGCGAGGAGCGAGCGAACTCGAAGGGCGTCAACCTCGTGGACGGGGCCGAGCAGGCGAAGCTCGCAGCGGGCTGCCGGGCAGCGACGGTCAAGCCCTGGCGCGCCGCGCCGGTCGTCGGGGGCAAGGAACGGACGGGCACGCCGAGGAAGCTCGGCAATCCGGCGGCGCGCGAGGAAATCGTCGGGGAGGTGCTGGAGGCGGATGCGGCGCTCGTGGACGAGGCGCTGGCGCTGGCCGAGCGCGCGCATCCCGCCTGGGACCGCAAGCCGGCGTCCGAGCGGGCCGCCATCCTCGAGCGCGCGGCAGACCTCTACGAGGCGAACTTCGCCCGCCTGCTCGCGATGTGCGTCCGGGAGGCCGGCAAGACGGTGCCGGACAGCATCGCGGAGGTCCGCGAGGCCGTCGACTTCCTGCGCTACTATGCAGCGCGCGCGCGCGCCGACTTCGGCACGCCGGCGGCGCTGCCGGGACCCACGGGTGAGAGCAACCGGCTCGAGCTGCACGGCCGGGGCGTGTTCGGGTGCATCAGCCCCTGGAACTTTCCGCTGGCCATCTTCACGGGGCAGGTCTCAGCGGCACTTGCGGCCGGCAACGCGGTCCTCGCGAAGCCGGCGGAACAGACGCCGCTGGTGGCGGCGGCTGCCGTGGGTCTGCTGCACGAGGCAGGCATCCCCGGAGAAGTGCTTCACCTGCTGCCGGGCGACGGCGCCGTCGTCGGTGCCGCCATGACGCGCGACCCGCGTCTCGCGGGCGTGGCCTTCACGGGCTCGACCGAGACGGCGCGCCTGATCAACCGCGCGCTCGCCGCGCGCGATGCGCCGCTCGCGACTCTGATCGCCGAGACGGGCGGTCAGAACGCCATGATCGTGGACAGTTCGGCGCTGCTCGAACAGGTGATCCACGACGCCATCGCCTCGGCCTTCAACGCGGCGGGGCAGCGCTGCTCGGCACTGCGGGTGTTGTTCCTGCAGGAAGACATTGCCGACCGGGCGAGGGAACTGCTCGCCGGCGCCATGGACCTGCTGAAGATCGGCGACCCCGGCCTGCTGTCGACCGACGTGGGGCCGGTCATCGACGCCGAGGCGCAGGCCATGCTCGAGGCGCACGCGGAGCGCATCGTGAAGGGCGCGCGCTGGCATCACCGCGCGAAAACAGGGCCGGAGCACGGGCGGGGGACCTTCGTCGCGCCGCTCGCGGTCGAGATCGAGGGAATTCACGTCCTCGAGCGCGAGGTCTTCGGGCCCATCATGCACATCGTGCGCTACCGCTCGGACGAGGTCGACGAGGTCATCGACGCGATCAATTCCACGGGCTACGGGCTCACGCTCGGGGTGCACTCGCGCATCGACGGCTTCGCGCGGCGCATCGCCTCGCGCGTCGAGGCCGGCAACGTCTACGTCAACCGCAACATCATCGGCGCGGTGGTGGGGGTGCAACCGTTCGGTGGCTGCAACCTCTCTGGCACCGGCCCCAAGGCCGGCGGGCCCCGCTACCTGCAGCGGTTCGCGACCGAGCGGACCGTCACGATCAATACCTCGGCCGTGGGCGGCAACGCGGCGCTCTTGTCGCTGGGGGAGTGAGGGACCCGTCGCCGGTAGGCCCTCACAGGGCGTCCCAGAGGGACTCCATGCGCCGGCGCAGGTCGGCATCCGGCAGGCGGCCGTGACCCGCGGCCTGGTTGTCCTCGAGGTGAGCGACCTTCGTCGTCCCGGGGATGGCGCAGGTCACCGCCGGGTGCGAGACCACGTACTTCAGGAGGAACTGCGCCCAGGAGCCGACGTCGGCCTCGGCCGCCCAGTCGGGTAGGGCGCGCCCGCGCACTTGCGGAAACAGGTTGCCGCTGCGGCGCCCGCCGAACGGCATGTTGACGAGCACCGCCAGGCCTGAGTCCTGCGCAAAGGGCAGCACGCGCTCGGCCGCGCTCCGGTTGCCGATCGAGTAGTCGACCTGGACGAAGTCGACCGGGTAGCGCGCCAGCGAGTCGAGCAGCCTCTCGTACTGCTCATCGCGCGAGGTGCTCATGCCGACGTAGCGGATGCGCTTCGCCGCCTTGAGCTCCAGCAGCAACGGCATGAAGGCTTCGAGACCGTGCAGGTTGTGGACCTGGACTAGGTCGATCGTCTCGACCGCGAGCCGCCGGAACGACGCTTCGATCAGGTCGCTTGCGTCTGTCACTTCGCCGCCGATCGGCGTCTTGGTGGCCAGGAACAGCCGGTCCCGGTTGCCGAGCTCGGCGAGCGCCCGGCCGATGACCAGCTCCGAGTCCCCGTAGGCGCGCGCCGTGTCCACGACCGAACCGCCGAGGTCCGGCATGCGGGCGAGGACTTCCTTCCTGGCGGCGTACTCCGTGGGGTCCGAGACGCCGTAGGCATTCGTGCCGAGGCCGATGACGGGCAGCCGCTCGCCGCTCGAGGGAATGGCCTTTGTGATGCGCGCGGCAGACCGCTCGTCGGCGGGCGATCGCGCGCGTGAGCTTCGACCGGCCAGCGCGGCAGCCGCGGCGGCAACCCCGCCCGCAAGGAAGCGGCGGCGCGTCCACGCGAGTCCGTCAGCGTCCGTCATGCGTTGCCTCTCCTGTCGCATCGGCCCCCATGTTTTCGACCGTCGCACCGATGCGGGGTGCGGCCGAAGATCTCAGCGCCGGCTCTTCGGGAAGTCGTAGAAGTCGCGCTCGGCCTTGCCGAACTCGAGTTCGCTCCACTTGGCGACAGGCACCCGCAGGCTCGCTACCGCGCAGGTGGGTACCTCGCCCAGGGAGTCGTCGCCGGCGAGCCAGGCAGCGAAGCCTGAGATGCCGGGGTTGTGGCCGAAGAGCATGACGTGTGTGGCCCGGCCGCCCGAGCGGCGCACGACCTCGAGCAACTCGCCGGGGGTCGCGAGGTAGGCGGCCTCGGCCAGGCGGATTCGCTTCTCGGAATGGCCGAAGGCCTTCGCGAAGACCCGCGCCGTCGCGAGCGCCCGCGCTGCGGGACTCGAGATCATGAGCGTCGGGCGGAGCCCGGCCTCGACCAGGCGGCGCGCCATGTCGGGCGCGTCGCGCTCGCCGCGGGCGTTCAGTGGCCGGTCGAAGTCGGTGAGCGAGGTATCGCTCCAATCGGACTTCGCGTGGCGGACGAGCGTGAGGCGCCTCGGCCGGGTCGACGCGCCACGCTCGCTCACATCATCCCCGTCTCGAGACGCGCTGCCTCGGACATCATGCTGCGATCCCAGGGCGGGTCGAAAACGAGGTCTACGTGCGCCTCGCGGATGGTCGGGATGGCCTCGACCTTGTCCTTGACGTCCTGGGCCAGGAAGTCGCCCATGCCGCAACCGGGTGCAGTGAGCGTCATCTTCACGTGGACGTTCCGGGAGCCGTCCTCGTTGCGCTGCACGTCGCAGTCGTAGATCAGGCCGAGGTCGACGACGTTGATCGGGATCTCGGGATCGAAGCAGGTCCTGAGCTGATCCCAGACGAGGTTGCGGACGTCCTCGTCGGTGGCCCCGGGCGGCAGCTCGGGCTTCTTGAAGGGCTCCTTGCCGATCGCGTCGGCGTCGTCGCCGGCGATGCGGAACAGGTTGCCCTCGACATAGACGGTGAAGCTGCCGCCGAGCGCCTGGGTGATGTAGCCCACGGTTCCCGTGCGCAGCTTGACCTCGACTCCGGCGGGGATGATCACCGCCTGGACGTCGCGCTGTACGACGATCGGCTCGTTCTCGTGTCGGTGCATCGTCAGCTCACTCCGTCGTCACCGGCTGCGATTCCTTCACGAGCGCGGCATTGAGCGTGTGCCAGGCGAGACTCGCGCACTTCACGCGTGCCGGGAACTCGCGGACCCCGGAGAGCGCCGCCAGCTTGCCGAGGTCGGCGGGAACCGGCGCGTCGTGCCGGGTCAGCATGTCGTGGACTTCCTCGAACAGGTGGCGGACATCGTCGAGCCGCTTGCCCTTCACCGCCTCGCTCATCAGCGAGGCCGAGGCGGTCGAGATCGCGCAACCCTTGCACTCGAAGCGGATGTCGCGGATGACGTCTCCCTCGACCTCCACGAAGACGTGCAGCCTGTCGCCACACAGCGGGTTGTTGCCCTCGGCCGTGCGGTTGGCGTGCTCGAGCTTCCCGAAGTTCCGGGGGTTCCTGTTGTGGTCGACGATGACGTCGCGATACAGGTCCGTCAGGTCCATCAGCCGAGCATCTCCCGCGCGCGCCCGAGCGCGGTTACCAGCGCGTCGATCTCGGCCCGCGTGTTGTAGAAGGCGAAAGAGGCACGGGCCGTGGCCGGCACCTCGAAGAAGTCCATGACCGGCATCGCGCAGTGATGCCCCGTACGAATCGCGACGCCTTCGGCGTCGAGGATGGTGCCGAGGTCGTGCGGGTGCACGCCGTCGATCACGAAGGAGACGAGCGAGGCCTTCTCCGGCGCCGTGCCGACGATCGTCAGGCCCGGCACGGCCGAGAGTCTCTCCGTCGCGTAGTCGAGCAGCCCGGCCTCGTAGGCGGCGATCCGGTCGAGCCCGACGCCCTCGACGTAGTCGATCGCAGTACCGAGTGCGACGGCGCCGGCGATGTTCGGCGTGCCGGCCTCGAACTTGTAGGGCAAATGGTTGTAGGTCGTGCGCTCGAAGGACACGGTCAGGATCATGTCGCCGCCGCCCTGCCAGGGTGGCATTTCGTCGAGAACCTCCTCGCGCCCGTAGAGCACGCCTATCCCGGTCGGGCCGTAGAGCTTGTGCCCGGAGAAGGCGTAGAAGTCGCAGCCGAGCGAGCGTACGTCGACCCGCTGGTGGGGCACGGCCTGGGCACCGTCGACGAGCGTGGCGATGCCGTGCTCGCGCGCCGCCGCGACGAACTTCTCGACGGGCAGCACCGTGCCGAGTGCGTTCGATACGTGCGCGATCGCGACCATGCGGGTCTTCGGGCCCAGCATGCCGAGATAGGCGTCGAAGTCGACCACGCCCCGCCGGTCGATCGGCACGACCTTGAGGCCCGCGCCGGTCTGCTCGCAGACCTGCTGCCAGGGCACGATGTTGGCGTGGTGCTCGAGCCAGGTGATGACGATCTCGTCGCCCTTGCCGAGCCGGGGCCGGCCCCAGGCCTGGGCAACCAGATTGATGGCCTCGGTCGTGCCGCGAACGAACACGATCTCCTTCGTCGAGGCCGCGTTCAGGAAACCGCGGACCTTTTCCCGTGCGCCCTCGAACAGGTCGGTCGCCTCCTGCGAGAGCGTGTGCACGCCGCGATGGACGTTGGCGTGATGTCGCTCGTAGTACTCGCGCTCGGCCTCGATGACAGCCGACGGGCGCTGCGCGGAGGCGCCGTTGTCGAGGTAGACGAGCGGCTTGCCGCGGATCTGGCGGGAGAGGATCGGGAAGTCACGGCGGATCCGCTCGAGGTCCAGCGGCGCCGCGCTCTTCGGGTTGGCGGCCATCAGACGAACTCCCGGATGATGTCCCGGTCGGGCAGGTGCCCCACCACGAGCTCCTCGATGTGCCGGCGCAGTCCCGGCTCGGTAACCTGCGCGACGACGTCTTCGCAGAACGCGAACGTCAGCAGTCCTCGCGCCGTGTCCGGGTCGATGCCGCGGGAGAGCAGGTAGAAGAGCTGGTCGGCATCGAGCGAGCCCGTGGTCGCACCGTGGCTGCACTTGACGTCGTCCGTGAGGATCTCGAGTTGCGGCCGGGTATTGATCTCCGCGAGCGGCGAGAGTATCAGGTTTCGGCTGGACTGCTGCGAGTCAGCCTTGGCCGCGTCCTCGCGGACCCGCACGCGGCCGTTGTAGGCGCCGCGGCCCCTGTCCGCCGCTACGCCGCGGAACACCTGTTCGGAGCGTGTGTGCGGCGCGGCGTGCTCGATGAGCGCATAGAGATCGGCCTGGCGCACGCCGTCCACCATGAACAAGCCGTGCACCCGGGTTTCCGCCGCGGGACCCTGCAGCCGCACCTCGAGGTTGCTGCGCACGATGCGGCCGCCGATCGCGAAGATCGCCTGCGTGTAGGCGCTGTTGCGGTCCTGGGTGGCAAGCAAGGTCTCGACGTGCACGACGGCGGGATCCTGCTGGTGCAGCCGCAGGTGATCGACGCGCGAGCCCACGCCGAGACGCAGCTCGCAGGTGAGGTTGGTGAAGCACTCGCCGGCGCCGGCCGAGACGAAGTGCTCGACGATGCGCAGGTGGCTGTCACGCCCGGCCTCGACCACGACGCGGGCGTGGGCGGCGGGGGAGGACTCACCGGTCGAGACGTGCACGAGGTAGACGCCGCGCCTGGCATCGGCGCCGTCGGCGAGCCGGAGCAGCGCGCCGTCGTCCGCGAAGGCCTCGGCCAGCAGCGCGAAGCGCTCGTCGACCCCGTCCCCGGGCACGCTCGGCAAGCTGGCGACGTTGCCGGGGTCGCTCTCGGCGGCGGAGGCGAGGCTCTCGATACGGATCGAGCCGTCGTCGGGCAGCCGGGACAGGGCGGGCTGGAACCGGCCGTCCACCAGCACGAAGCGCCAGGCCTCCGGGAGGTCGAGGAGCAGCGTAGCGATACGCTCCAGCGCGAGGCCGGCCGGTGCGCCTACCTCGAACCGGCGGCGCGTCAGTTCGGGCCAGTCGAGGTACTTCCAGTTCTCGTCGCGCCGGTCCGGAAGCCCGCCTGCCACTAGGCGGGCAAGTGCCGCGCTGCGCCGGGCCTCCCAGGCCGGACCGCCGCGCAGGCGGCCGCACGCGGCGGCATGGGCTCGCTCGATGCGCTCGACCGGCGTGAACTCCGGCGCCGCGCTCATGCCGCGGCGGCCTCCTGCCGCACCCAGTCGTAGCCGCGACGCTCGAGTTCGTGCGCGAGGTCCTTGTCGCCGCTCTTGATGATCCGGCCGCCGGCCAGGACGTGCACGCGGTCGGGCACGATATAGTCGAGCAGTCGCTGGTAGTGCGTGACGAGCACGATGGAGCGCTCGTCGCTGCGCAGGCTGTTGACGCCGTTGGCTACGACCTTGAGCGCGTCGATGTCGAGTCCCGAGTCGGTCTCATCCAGCAGCGCGAGCACCGGCTCGAGGACCGTCATCTGCAGCACCTCGTTGCGCTTCTTCTCGCCGCCCGAGAAGCCCTCGTTCACGCCGCGGTTGAGGAAGCTCTCGTCCATCTGCATGAGCTTCATCTTTTCGCGCACCAGGCCGAGGAACTCGAAGGCGTCGACCTCGGGTTGCCCCCGGTGCTTGCGCAGCGCGTTGAGCGCGGCCTTGAGCAGGTAGACGTTGTTGACGCCAGGGATCTCGACCGGGTACTGGAAGGCCAGGAACACGCCCTCGCGCGCACGGTCTTCCGCCGGCATGTCGAGCAGGTCGCGGCCGAGGTAGGTCACCCGGCCCGAGACGACCTCGTAGCCCGGCCGGCCCGCCAATACGCCCGCGAGCGTGCTCTTGCCGGAGCCGTTCGGCCCCATGATCGCGTGCACCTCGCCGGCGCGCACCTCCAGGGAAAGCCCGTTCAGGATCTTGCGCCTGCCGACCTGGACGTGCAGGTCCTCGACGCTCAGGATGAGTTCGCCCTTCGCTGGCATGTCTGTCTCCGTCTCGTTTGCGTCAGCCGACCGCGCCCTCGAGGCTCACGGCAAGCAGGTTCTGTGCCTCCACCGCGAACTCCATCGGCAGCTCCTTGAACACTTCCTTGCAGAAGCCGTTGACGATCATGTTGACCGCGTCCTCGGCGGAGATGCCGCGCTGCAGGCAGTAGAAGAGCTGGTCCTCCGAGATCTTGGAGGTGGTCGCCTCGTGCTCGACGATGGCAGTGGGGTTCTTCACTTCCACGTAGGGGAAGGTGTGGGCGCCGCACTCCCCGCCCATGAGCAGCGAGTCGCACTGGGTGTAGTTGCGCGCGCCATCCGCGCCGGGCAGCACCTTGACGAGCCCGCGGTAGGCATTCTGCCCGTGGCCGGCCGAGATGCCCTTGGACACGATCGTGCTGCGGGTGTTGCGGCCCATGTGGATCATCTTCGTGCCGGTGTCGGCCTGCTGGTAGTTGTTGGCGAGCGCGACGGAGTAGAACTCGCCCACCGAGTTCTCGCCGCGCAGCACGCAGCTGGGGTACTTCCAGGTGATGGCCGAGCCCGTCTCCACCTGCGTCCAGGAAATCTTGGAGTTGCGGCCGCGGCAGTCGCCGCGCTTGGTGACGAAGTTGTAGATCCCGCCGACGCCGTTCTCGTCGCCGGGGTACCAGTTCTGGACCGTCGAGTACTTGATCTCGGCGTCGTCGAGCGCCACCAATTCCACGACCGCGGCGTGCAGCTGGTTCTCGTCGCGCATCGGCGCGGTGCAGCCCTCGAGGTAGCTGACGTGCGAGCCCTCGTCGGCGACGATCAGGGTGCGCTCGAACTGGCCGGTATTCACGGCGTTGATGCGGAAGTAGGTGGACAGCTCCATCGGGCAGCGCACGCCCTTCGGCACGTAGACGAACGAGCCGTCCGAGAAGACCGCAGAATTGAGCGCGGCGTAGAAGTTGTCACGGATCGGCACCACCGACCCCAGGTAGCGCTCGACGAGCTCCGGATGGTTCTTCACCGCCTCGGAGAAGGAGCAGAAGATGACACCGGCCTCCGCCAGCCTTTCCTTGAACGTCGTGGCCACCGAAACGCTGTCGAACACGGCGTCGACGGCGACGCCGGCGAGGCGGGCACGCTCGTGCAGGGGGATGCCGAGCTTGTCGTAGGTCTCGAGCAGCTTCGGGTCGACCTCGTCGAGGCTCTTGGGGCCGTCGGTCTTCTTCTTCGGCGCCGAGTAGTACGAGATCGCCTGGAAGTCGATGGGCGGGTAGTGCACGTGCGCCCACTTCGGCTCCTTCATGCGGCTCCACTGGCGAAAGGCCTTGAGCCTCCAGTCGAGCATGAACTGCGGCTCGCCCTTGATCGCGGAGATCAGGCGCACCACGTCCTCGTCGAGCCCCGGCGGCAGGGTCTCGCTCTCGATGTCGGTGACGAAGCCGTGCCGGTACTTGCGGGCAACGATCGCTTCGATTTCCTGGGACGTGCTTGCCATGGCTCCTCCGAAGGAATCCTCAGACGCGCGTCAACGGGCGCCAGCCGCCGCGGCCGAGCGCGGCCCCGAGGTCCGGCGCGCGCACCGTAGCGTCGTGCGCGATCAGGGTCGTCAGCCGCAGCTCCTGGAGCGAGCTGCGGATCGCCATGCTGACCTGCTGCCAGCTGTGGCCCACCCGGCAACTGGCCTCGAGGTCGCAGCTGCCGTGGTCGCTCGCGCACTCGGTGAGGGCGACCGGGCCCTCCACCGCGTCGATGATCTGCGCCGCCGTGATCTCGTCGGCGGGGCGAGCCAGCTGGTAACCGCCCCGGGCCCCGCGCGTCGAGCGCACGAGCCCGGCGCGCTGCAGCTCCTTCAGCAGCTTGCTCACGGTGGGAAGGCCGATCCCGGTCGAGTCGGCGAGCTCGCTGGCGCTCGTCAGGCCGCCGTCAGCGCCGGACAGCGAGGCGAGCAGGACCGTGGCGTAATCGGTGAGCTTGCTGATGCGCAGCATGGCGTTCCCGGTCGGGTGAACTGAAACAAGACCATTTTAGTCCTATTAAACGGGCCTGTGTAGGGGCGATGCCGGGCGCGCCCGATGCTTTGGTAGAATGCGCGCCGTCCGGCGGGTCGCCGGTTCGCCTCGTCCACACGGTCCCGTAGCGCTCTCGAGGAAGGCCCGGCCATGATCCAGCGTCCATTCAGCCCCCGGCGCGGGGGACCTTCGCGCGATACCGGCCGTTTCGCGGGCGGCGCCGTTCCGCGTCCTCCAGCGCCCCTTCGATTTCCATGACGTTCGAATCGAATGGTGGGGGTCGCGCCGCCTGCCACGGGGGCCCGCCGTGGCGGTAGACCCGGCGCTCGCAGTCCACATCCGGGACCTGACCTACCGGGCCGGTGGCCGGGCCGTGCTCGACGGCCTGAGCCTCGACATCCGGCGGGGCTCGGTCACCGCGATCATGGGCCCGAGCGGCACGGGGAAGACGACGCTGTTGCGGCTCATCACGGGTCAGGCCTTGCCGGATTCCGGTGAGGTGATCGTGGAAGGACAGGACGTGGCCCGGCTCGGGCGCCGCGAACTCTACGCGTTGCGCCGGCGCATGGGCATGTTGTTCCAGAACGGAGCGCTGCTGACCGATCTCGACGTCTACGAGAACGTCGCATTTCCGCTGCGGGAGCACACCCGGCTGCCGGAGAGCCTGATCCGGCACATCGTGCTGACCAAGCTGCAGGCCGTGGGGCTGCGTGGCGCGGCGCGCCTGATGCCGGCCGAGCTTTCGGGGGGCATGGCGCGGCGCGTGGCGCTCGCGCGGGCCATCGTCATGGACCCGGAAATCCTGATCTACGACGAGCCCTTCGTGGGCCTCGATCCGATCTCGCTCGGGGTCGTCCTGAGACTGATCCGGGAGCTCAACGACGTCCTCGGCCTCACCAGCATCGTGGTCTCGCACGACGTGCGCGAGATCTCGGCGGTCGCGGACAGCGCACACCTGCTCTCGGCCGGAAAGGTGGTGGCCTCCGGCCCGCCCCGGGAGCTCGCCGACAGTGAGTCCGAGGAAGTGAGGCAGTTCATGCTCGGGCAGCCGGACGGGCCGGTACCCTTCCACTACCCGGCGCCCGACTACCAGGAGCAGCTGTTCGGGGACGCCGGACAATGAAGACACTGCTGCCGGAAATCGTCGAGCGCGCCGTCGAGGCGGTCCACACGCTCGGCAAGTACACGCTGTTCACGGGCAGACTGGTGGCGGAGACGCCGCGTGCCCTGTTGCGGCCTGGCCTAGTGGTCGAGCAGGTCCACAATGCGGGCGCGCTGTCGCTGGTCATCATCATGCTGAGCGGCCTGTTCGTCGGCATGGTGCTCGGGCTGCAGGGCTTCGACCTGCTCGAGCGGTTCGGCTCGGAAGACTCGCTCGGCATCGCGGCGGCGCTGGGCCTGGTCAAGGAGCTCGGCCCGGTGGTCACGGCGCTGCTCTTCGCCGGCCGCGCCGGTACGGCGCTCGCCTCGGAGCTCGGCCTCATGCGGGCGACCGACCAGCTGTCCGCGATGCAGATGATGGCGGTGGACCCCGTTCGCCGGGTGGTGGTGCCCCGATTCCTCGGCGGCGTGATCGCCATGCCCCTGCTGGCCGGGATCTTCAGCATGATCGGCATCTTCGGCGCGCAGCTGGTCGGCGTGCAGATGATGGGCGTGGACCCAGGTCAGTTCTGGTCGCAGATGCAGGGCGCCGTCGAGACCGAGGACGTCATGGAAGGCGTGATCAAGAGCCTGTTCTTCGGCGTCGCCTGCAGCGCCGTAGCCGTCTACGAGGGCTATCATTCCGCGCCGACCGCCGAGGGCGTCGGGCGGGCGACGACCCGCACCGTCGTGATCTCCTCGGTGGTCGTGCTGCTGCTCGACTACATGCTCACCGCGGTGATGCTCTAGCCGCGTTCCGCGGGACACGTTCAAGGAGTCTGGCCATGCGCCCCACGCGAGCGATAGAACTGGGAACCGGGCTGTTCGTGCTGCTCGGATTCGCCGCACTGTTCTTCCTGATCACGCAGATCACGAACCGCGAGTTCGGCCTCGGCGAGACGGGGTACCGGCTGACCGCCAGCTTCGAGCAGGTGGGCGGGCTCAAGGCCGGCGCGCCGGTCTCCATGTCAGGCGTGACGGTAGGCCGGGTCGAGTCCATCGGCTACGACTTTACGGAATACAAGGCCAGCGTCGCGCTGCGCATCGATGGCCGCTACGACCGCATTCCAGACGACAGCGACGCCAGCATCTACACGGCCGGACTGCTGGGCGGGCAGTACGTCGCCATTTCGCCGGGCGGCTCGGAAACCTTTTTGTCCGACGGTGATCAGATCCTGTTCACACAGTCGGCCATCGTGCTCGAGAACCTGGTCAGCAAGTTCCTGTTCTCGAAGGCCGCGGAGGCCGGCGGCGGCAAGACCGAGGAGACCGACCAGAAATGAACCGCAGATTCGCCCTGATCCTGCTGCTGGCGCTGCCGCTGGGTGCTGCGGCGCAGCAGGCTTCCGGAACCGTGCCCGGGCCGGCGCCGCAGGAGCTCATCGAGGAGAGCGCACAAGCCATGCTGGAGGCCCTCGACGCGGATCGCGAGGCTTACCAGAAGGACGCCGCCAAGGTGCGCGCGCTCGTCGACCGGGTCCTGCTGCCACACTTCGACACGGATTACTCCGCGATGCTGGTGCTCGGCAAGCACTGGCGCACGGCGAGCCCGGAGCAGCGCAAGCGCTTCGTCGAGGCCTTCTACCAGTCGCTCTTGTCGAAGTACGGCGCGGCGCTGGCGAGCTTCACCGGCGAGAACCTCACGATGCTGCCCTTCCGCGGCGACCTCGCCAGCGGCCGGGCGACCGTGCGTACGGAGGTGACCACAAGCGATGGCACGCGCGTGCCCGTGAACTACTCGATGCGCGCCACGCAGGACGGCTGGAAGGCCTGGGACGTGACGATCGAGGGCATCTCCTACGTCAAGAACTTCCGCACGGACTTCGGCGCGGAAATAGACCAGCGGGGGCTCGACGCCGTAATCGAGCGGCTCGAGTCCGAGTCGGGGGCCGCGGGCGAGGCAGGCGATGCCGCTGCCGGCTGAGGCCGTGGCCGGTTGCCGGCTGGATGAGGAATCTGCCGGTCGCTACCGTCTGAGCGGTGACCTGGGCTTCATCGCCGCGGCAGACCTCCTGCAGCGGGGCCGGGCGGCCTTTGCCGGCCATCGGTCGGTGCGGATCGACCTTTCCGAGGTCTCCGACGCCGACAGCGCCGGCCTCGCCGTGCTCCTGCAGTGGGTGCGCGAGGCACGCCGCGAGGGTCGCGACCTGCTCTTCGCTCACCTGCCGAAGCGGCTGGCCGACCTCGCGCGCATCAGCGGCGTGTCGGACTTCGTTCCCGTAGCGCGGGACTAGGCGCCCTCACTCCGCCGGCGGTGGATTCGCTTCCGCAGGTGCGACGTCCGTCGCCCCGGCCTCGGCCGTCTCGAACCAGGCCTCGTCCTCTAGGTTCTCCTCGGGCACCTCCCCGTCGCGCACGAGGTACTCGCGGCGATCGAGATAGGCGTTGCGGATGAGAGCGTAGGGATCGTATGCCCCCTCCAGGGCAGCCTCGGCGGGCAGGAGCCTGGCCCGGCGGTCGACGATCGATATCCCCGTGAACGCGAAGCCGATTCGGTTGTCGGCGATGTGGCGGCGCACGTCCGTCTGGATGTCGACGTACAGCGAGGGACCGTCACGCAACGTCGAGGGACCGAAGAGCGGAAGCACCAGGTAAGGCCCGGGCGGAACGCCCCAGCGGCCGAGCGTCTGGCCGAAGTCCTCGTTGTTGCGCGGCAGACCCGCGTCGGTCGCCGGGTCCAGCAGGCCGCCCAGGCCGAGCGTGGTGTTGAGCACGAGACGTCCCGCATCCGAGGCGGCGTCCTTCAGCTTCAGCTGCAGGATGTTGTTCGCCAGCGTCGTCGTGTAGGCGAGATTGGTCAGGAAGTTGGTCACGCCGGTACGCATGAACTGCGGGACATAGCGGCGGTAGACGCGCGCCACCGGCTTCAGGACCGCCCGGTCGATCGCGTCGTTGAACGCGTAGGTGCCCCGGTTCATCCGCTCCCAGGGGTCGGACTCGGAGGGCGCGGTCCTCGTCGTGGCGCAGCCCGCCAGGACCAGGCAAAACGTGGCGAGGAAGAGGCCGGCGGCTCGTCGGGTTCGCTCGGACATGCGGTGGCGGGCTTCGGGCAGGACGACAGGGTGGCGATTCTAGGGCATGCGCCCTGAGGGCGCATGCCGGCGTCAGGCCGGGTCCGACTTGCCGCCGCCCGGCGCCGCCGGGTCCGCGACCTCCCGCGCCTTGCGTCCCTTGGGAAGATATTCCTCGAGCTCCGTCAGCCGGGCCTCGAAGCGCTGGCGCTGGACGTCGTTGAGTTCCGGAACGGCGAGCGCCAGGCGCAGCTGCGCAATGGCGAGCGACAGGTCGCCGCCCATGACGTGGTACTCCGACATGTAGTAGTAGGCGTCCGCAGTGTCGCCGGCTGCACTCGCGACCAGGGCGATGAAACGCGCCTGCTCGGGCGTGGGCGGCACGTTGTTGAAGAGATCGAGGAGCACCCGGTGGGCGAGCGGTGCCTCGCCGGTCTGCATCAGCGTCTCCGCGAAACGGACGGTGACCGGCACGTTCCGCGGGAACAGCCGCGACGCTTCCTCGAGGGTGCGCCGCGAGCCGGCCAGATCGCCGGCCGCCAGCTGTGCCTGCCCGAGCGCCGTGTGGTACAGGGTCATGTCCGGATGGCGCTCGAGCAGGTCCTTGAGGATTCCCGCGGCCTCGGTAGTGGCCCCGGCGCCGCCTTCCTCCAGCAGGGCCAGGGCACGGCCGTAGCGGCGTGCATCGGTAGACGGCAGGTCCGCGCTGGCGGCGTCGGCGTACAGTTCGCGGAAGTTCGTCTCGGCCGGCAGCGACTGGACGCGCAGCCGCTCGCGGATCAGCGCGTAGCCCGTGCTGTCCGCGACGACCCGGCGCTCGTACTGCTCGGCGCGGTCCCGGGTCTCGGAGATGCGCTCCGTGGTCACCGGATGGGTGCGGAGCAGGTCGGGGATCGCAGCGCCTGCGGATCCATAGCGCTGCTGCAGAGTCCAGAAGAAGGCGGGCATGCCCTGGGGGTCGAAGCCGGAGTTTGCCAGGATGCCCATGCCGACGCGGTCGGCCTCGGATTCGTTGCTGCGGGTGAAGTTGATCTGCTGCTGTGCGGCCAAGCCCTGCGCCGCGGTGACGGTGCCGAGAAGTGCATCGGCGGGCATGCCCGTCGTCGCGCCGATCAGCACCGCGGCCAGGACTGCCGCGGCCGAGGCCATGTTGCTGCGACCGGCGTTCTGGATGGAGCGCGCGATGTGGCGCTGCGTGACATGCGCGATCTCGTGCGCGAGCACTCCGGCGAGCTCGCTCTCGTTGGCCGTGGCCGTGAACAGCCCGGCGTTGATTCCGATGAAGCCGCCGGGGAGCGCGAAGGCGTTGATGCTGGCTTCCTTGACGACGAAGAAGGTGAAGCGGTGCCCGCCCTCGTGGGCATGGCTGGCCAGGCGCGCTCCGAGCGCGGCCATGTACTCGTTCACCTCCGGGTCCTCGACGATCTGGCCCGAGTCCCGAAGGCCGCGCAGGATCATCCGGCCGATCTTGTATTCGTCCGCCCGCGACAGCGTGGTGCTGGCCGGGTTGCCGATGTCGGGCAGGTCCCCCCGGCTGTCCTGTCCCCTGGCAGGCAGCGCGATCAGCAGGGCGAGAGCGATGACGGTCAGCAGCCGGGGCATGATCTCGTTCGGGGTGAGGGCCGTACCTGAGACAGCCCGGGAACGGGTTGGTTCAGATTGCTCAGAGCGTCTCGGAGGCGTAGTCGGCGAGGCGCGAGCGCTCGCCGCGGACCAGCGTGATGTGGCCCGCGTGAGGCCAGCCGCGGAAGCGGTTCACGACGTAGGTCAGTCCCGAGGTCGTCTCCGTGAGGTAGGGCGTGTCGATCTGCGCGATGTTGCCGAGACAGACCAGCTTCGTGCCCGGCCCGGCGCGCGTCACGAGCGCGCGCATCTGCTTGGGCGTGAGATTCTGCGCCTCGTCGAGGATCAGGTAGCGGTTCAGGAAGGTGCGACCGCGCATGAAGTTGAGGGAGCGGATCTTGATGCGGTTGCGCAGCAGGTCCTGCGTGGCGGCGCGCCCCCAGCTGCCCCCCTCGTGACCCTGGGTGAGCACCTCGAGGTTGTCCATGAGCGCCCCCATCCACGGCTCCATCTTCTCCTCCTCGGTGCCGGGCAGAAAGCCGATGTCCTCGCCCAGCGGGATCGTCACGCGCGTCATGAGGATCTCGGAGAAGCGGTTGGTCTCGAGCGTCTGCAGCAGGCCGGCCGCCAGCGTCAGCAGGGTCTTGCCGGTTCCCGCCGGGCCAAGCACCGTGACGAAGTCGATGTCCGGATCGAGCAACAGGTTGAGCGCGAGGTTCTGCTCCCGGTTGCGGGCGGTGATTCCCCACACCGCGTGGCGTCCGGTGCGGTAGTCATTTGTCAGCTCAAGGACCGCGGAGCCCTGCTCGACGGACCTGACGACGGCCTCGAACCCGTCCTCGCCGGACTCGCACACGAACTGGTTGACGTTCCAGTCCTGTACCAGCGGCCCGGATACGCGGTAGAAGGTCCGCGCCTGCTCCTGCCAGGAGTCCATGTCGCCACCGTGTGTATCCCAGAAGTCGGCCGGGAGTTCGGCCACTCCGCGAAACAGGAGGTCGGCATCCTCGATCGTCCGGTCGCTGTAGTAGTCCTCGGCGTGGACCCCGAGAATCGCGGCCTTGATGCGCAGGTTGATGTCCTTGGACACGAGGGTGACGTGCGCGCCCGCCAGTTCGCGTTGCAGCGCGAGCGTGTACCCGAGGATGGCGTTGTCGGCGCCATGCCCCGGGAGCGTGTCCGGCAGGCCGGTATCCAGCCGCCGGGTCTGGAAGAACAGCCTTCCCGTCGGGGGGCGCTTGTCCTGAGTGCCGGCGCGCCCGGAGGGCAGCTCCAGGCCGTGGTCGATCTGTTCCTTGGTGGCGTTGGCCATGAGTTCGTCGAGAAAACGGCTCACCTGGCGTACGTTGCGGGCAGCCTCGGACAGTCCGTTCTTGCCGGAGTCCAGCTCCTCCAGCACGATCATCGGCAGGTAGATGTCGTGCTCCTCGAACCGGAAGATCGCTGCCGGATCGTGCATGAGCACGTTGGTGTCGAGGACGAACACCCGACGCCCGGCCGGGCTCACCTGGGGCGTCAACTCCGTGGCCCGCTCAAAGCGACTTGACGGCGTCCAGCACAGCCTCGGCGTGCCCGTCGACCTTGACCTTGCGCCATTCCTCGCGCAGCACGCCCTCGGCATCGATCAGGAAGGTGCTGCGCTCGATGCCCATCACCTTCTTGCCGTACATGTTCTTTTCCTTCCACACGTCGAACAGCTCCGCAAGCTGCCTTTCCTCGTCCGCGGCGAGCTCGAACGGGAAGCGCATCTTGGACTTGAATTTCTCGTGGCTGGCAAGACCGTCCGGCGAGACGCCCAGGACGGTGGCCCCGGCACGGCGGAATTTCGCGTGCAGGTCCCGGAAGGCCTCCCCTTCGCGCGTGCACCCGGGGGTGTTGTCGCGGGGATAGAAGTAGAGCACCAGCGGGCCGCCGCGGGCGTCCTTCGAGGCGAACTTCCCGCCGGTCGTGGGAACGGAAAAAGCCGGCACCTTCTTGCCGACGGTTACTTTGGCCATGCGTTTCGCACTGCTCCTGTGTCTGGCCTGCCCGTTCAGCTCTTGACGGGCTCGAGTATGGCGTCGAGGTTGAGGTTGTCGCAGAGATCCATGAACTCCTCGCGCATGGCGCCGAGGTGGATGGAGGCTGGAACATTGACGATCATGTAGACGCCGAACATCGGGGCACCCGTGTGCGGGGCGGCATAACTGCGCGTGTTCATCTCCGAGACGTCGATCCCGCGGGCGGCGAAGAAGCCGGAAAGGGATGAGACGATGCCCGACTGGTCGAGACAGACCACGTCCACCGAATAGGGAACACGGTCCTCGTGGACCGGCCGCTCGTTGGTGCGGCTGATCTGCAGCGTGATGCCCGCCGTCTCGGCGAACTTCTTGAGCTCGGTCTCGATCCGGGCGACGGCGTGCCAGTTTCCCGACACCAGCATCAGGATCGCGAAATCCGACCCGAGCGCCGTCATCCGGCTCTCGCTGATGTTGCCGCCACAATCGGCGACTTTCTGGCTGAGTTCGTGGACGAGCCCGATGCGGTCCGGGCCGATGGCGGAAATCGCTAGGTATTGTTTCATTGGGGGGCAGTGGCAGGGATCCCACAAGTTTACCGGGATCGTTACCGCGTAGGAAACGGTTCGCGGGGCGTCCTTGCGCTGACTGCCGCCGCAAAAGTAGGATCGCCGGTTAAACCGGACGCTTTCCCCATCCAGCATGTTTCGTGGCAGCATCGTTGCGCTCGTCACTCCGATGACGGAGTCGGGGGAGGTGGACTACGGCGCGTTCGAGTCATTGCTCGACTGGCACGCCGCCAAGGGCAGCGACGGCGTGCTGGTTCTGGGCACGACGGGAGAGGCTCCGACCGTCACGGACGCCGAGGCTGACGAACTGCTGCGCCGGGCAGTGCGACGCCTCGGCGGGCAGCTGCCGATCATCGCCGGGACGGGAACCAACGCCACGGCCTCGTCCGTGGAGCGGACGCGCCGGGCCTGCGAGCAGGGTGTCGACGGCGTGCTGGTCGTCACGCCGTACTACAACCGGCCGGGGCAGGAGGGCCTGGCGCGGCATTTCTCGACCGTGGCGGACGCGAGCAGCGTGCCGATGGTCCTGTACAACGTGCCTTCGCGGACGGCCTGCGACCTTCTTCCTGAGACCGTGGAACGACTCGCGGAACATCCGCGCATCGTCGGCATCAAGGACGCCACCGGCCAGGTCGGCCGGGCCATCGAGATCATGGAGCGATGCGGCGACGATTTCCTCGTGCTGTCCGGTGACGACGCCACCTGCCGGGAACTCATGCTGGCAGGCGGGCAGGGCGTCATCTCCGTGACCGCGAACGTGGCGCCGACGCTGATGCGGGAGCTGGCCGATGCGGCGCTCGAGGGCGATGCCGCCCGGTCCATGGCGATCGACGACCAGTTGCGTCCGTTGCATCGCGCCCTGTTCCTCGAGCCGAACCCGGTCCCGGTAAAGTGGGCCCTGGCGAGGCTGGGACTCATTCCGCCCGGGATCCGGTTACCATTGACGCCCCTCGAGCGCCGACACCACGCAACGCTGCTGGCGGCCATGGAACAGGCACAGGTCCTCTGAACATGCGAACAGCCCTTTTTCTGCCGGTGCTGCTGGTCCTTTCGGGGTGCGGCTTGCTGACGCCCACCTACGAGCGTTGCGACGAAACCCCCCCGTACGCGGCGGCACGCGAAATACCGCCGCTGCGAGTCACGGAGGGCCTGGACTCCCCGAACACGCGCAATGCGCTCAGGATCCCCGAGGTGACCATTCCGGAAAAGCCGACTGACGGACGGTGCATCGACGTCCCGCCGAGCTATTCGGGCGGCGGCGAGCCATCCAGGCGCTGAGTTGCCGCATGGGGGGCGCTCGGGTAGGCTTTCGGCCCCCGAGTGGGCCGGGAACGGCCGGGCAGCGGACCTGCCACACGCGGCGTTTTCCGGAGAGGTGGCCGAGTGGTCGAAGGCGCTGGACTGGAATTCCAGTAATACCTAACCGGTATTCGTGGGTTCGAATCCCACCCTCTCCGCCAATGAACTGGAAAGGGGCCCCCGGGGCCCCCTTTCCAGTTCATCGGGTAAGGTGTGTGGACGAACCGGTTCAGCCGGTCCGTGGCCCGGCGATTTGATTATTCGGGCCTGGTCCGAATAATCGGGGTTCCGGCACCAGTTTCGATGGTGGCTCGCGTCGGTTCCTCCGCGACGATCAGCCGTGAAGTCCGCCAGGCCCGGAAGGGAGCAACGGTAGCGGTGACATCGGGTGCCGGAGGGGTGCTGGCGCGGGCCGCCGCCCATTCCACTCAACGCCGCGGGGGACGGCCGGTCACGTCATGAGCTACCTCGTCCTGGCCCGCAAGTGGCGGCCGCGAAACTTCGAGGAGATGGTCGGGCAGGAGCACGTCCTGCGCGCGCTCGTCAACGCCCTCGATTCCGGACGCGTCCACCACGCCTTCCTGTTCACCGGCACCCGCGGTGTCGGCAAGACCACCATAGCAAGGATCCTCGCCAAGTCGCTCAACTGCGAGGGGGGCGTGAGCTCGAAGCCCTGCGGCGCCTGCGCTGCCTGTCGGGAAATCGACGAAGGGCGCTTCGTGGACTTGATCGAGGTCGACGCCGCATCCCGGACCAAGGTCGACGATACGCGCGAGCTTCTGGAAAACGTGCAGTACGCGCCGACGCGCGGGCGCTACAAGGTGTACCTCATCGACGAAGTGCACATGCTCTCGGCCCATTCCTTCAACGCCCTGCTCAAGACGCTCGAGGAGCCGCCGCCGCACGTGAAGTTCCTGCTGGCGACGACCGATCCGCAGAAGCTGCCGGTGACCGTCCTGTCGCGCTGCCTGCAGTTCAACCTGAAGCGCCTGCCGCCCGCGCTGATCGGCGAGCGCCTGCGATGGATCCTCGAGGCCGAGAAAGCCGAATACGAGCCGGCCGCCCTGAGCCTGCTGGCGCGAGCGGCGGACGGGAGCCTGCGCGACGGGCTGTCGCTGCTGGACCAGATGCTGGCCTTCGGAGGCGGCCGCGTCGGGGAAGCGGACGCTCGCGCCATGCTCGGCACCATCGACCGGGCGCACGTAGGTCGCATCGTCGACCGGCTGGCTGACGGCGACGCCGCCGGGCTGGTCGCGGCGGTGGCCGCCATGGACGAGCTGGGCCCGGACTACGCGCAGGTGCTCGAGGAACTCGCCAGCGTCCTGCAGAAGGTCGCGCTGCGTCAGATGGTCCCCGGGCTTGAGGAGGACGAGTCCTGGGACGCCAGTCAGCTCGAGGAGCTCGCGGCGCGCTTTTCGCCCGAGGACCTGCAGCTTTACTACCAGCTGGCCATCCTGGGAAGGCGCGACCTGCCGCTCGCTCCGGAGCCGCGCGGGGGCTTCGAGATGACGCTCCTGCGCATGCTGGCCTTCCGGCCCGCCGCGGCGCCACAGGCGCAGGAAGGGTCCGTGCCGGGAACGCCGCGCTCGCAGCCCGAGGCCCGCCCGCCGACGGCCAGCGAGCCCAGGCCGGCCGGGGTCCGGACCCCGGCCGCCGGTCCGGCGGATTTCTCGAGCTGGGACGACGTCGTCGAGGCACTCGGACTGCAGGGTGCAGCGCGGCAGCTCGCCTCACATTGCACCTTCGTCTCCTTCGACGACGACGTGTTGCGCCTGCACCTCGACTCACGGGGCGAGGCGCTCCGGACCCGCCAGCAGGAAGGCAGGCTCACCGAGGCGGTGTCACGCCTGGCCGGTCGCGGCGTCCGGCTGGAGTTCGAGGTGACGGCGGAAGCCGTCGACACGCCCGCTCGCGCCCGCGAGCGCGAACGGGAGTCACGACTCGAGCAGGCCAGACTGGCCCTGGACAGGGATCCGACGGTGCAGGCGCTCAAGGACCGTTTCGGGGCCGTCGTGCACCCGGACTCGATCAAGCCCGTCGGCTAGAATGCAGGATCGTCCATCGCCGGCCCTCCATGGAGTTCCAGATGAAGCAGAACATCGGCGCGCTGATGCGCCAGGCGCAGCAGATGCAGGCGAACATGGAGAAGGCCCAGCAGGAGCTTGGCCAGACCGAGGTCGTCGGGGAGTCGGGTGGAGGGATGGTCAAGGTGACCATGACCTGCCGACACGAGGTCAGGCGCGTGCAGATCGACCCGGCGGTCGCCGGCGGCGGCGACACCGAGATGCTCGAGGACCTCATCGCGGCGGCGTGCAACGACGCGGTACGGCGCGCAGAGACGACGACCCGCGAGAAGATGTCCGGCATGATGGGCGGGATGCAGCTTCCACCGGGCATGAAGCTGCCGTTCTGATCCTGGTCACGCCTTCTTGAAGTACTCCCCGTCCCTGGGCCGGCTGATAGACGCCCTGCGCGTGCTGCCGGGCGTCGGTCCCAAGTCTGCGCAACGCATGGCCTTTCACCTGCTCGAGCGCAACCGCGAGGGCGCCAGGGCCCTGGCTCGCGCCCTGCAGGAAGCGGTCGATCACGTGGGCCACTGCCGGCGCTGCCGGATGCTGACAGACGGGGAGCTGTGCGTCGTCTGCGCGGCGCCGGGTCGCGACGATACCCTGCTGTGCGTCGTCGAGTCCCCGGCCGACGTTGCTGCGGTCGAGCAGTCCGGCGGATACCGCGGTCGCTACTTCGTCCTCATGGGGCACCTCTCGCCGCTCGACGGCGTCGGGCCGGCCGAACTCGGGGTTTCGCAGTTCGAGGAGATTCTCGACGAGGGCGCCGTGCGCGAGGTGATCCTGGCGACGAACCCGACCGTAGAGGGCGAGGCGACGGCGCATTTCCTGGGCGAGATCGTCGGCCGCAGGGGACTTCGCGCATCGCGCATCGCCCATGGCGTACCGGTCGGCGGCGAGCTCGAGTACGTGGACAGCGGCACCCTCGCGCACGCGCTGGCCGGCCGTCAGGCTATCTCCTGAAGCGCTCGTCGCGCTCTCGTCGCAGGCGCCCGGACGCGCGGAGCCGCTCCTCCATCGTGCCGGCGAGCCGGAGAAGCCGCCGGTAGCTAGTCAGCCGCCGGGGCGAAATGTGCCCCTCCGCCGCAGCCGCCTCGACCGCGCAGCCGGGCTCGCCGTCGTGCCGGCAGTCCGGGAATCGGCACCCGACGCCGGCCGCGTGGACTTCCCGGAAACCCGAGGCCACGTCGCGAGGGGCGGGCAACGGCGGCGCGAAGTCGCGGACCCCGGGCGAGTCGATCAGGTCGCCGTCGCCAGGCAGGTGGTAGAGCGACGAGGCCGTGGTCGTGTGCCGGCCTTCCTCGGTCGCGCGCGACACTTCCTGGACCGCCGCCTCGACCCCGGGCACGAGCAGGTTGAGGAGCGAGCTCTTGCCGACGCCGGACTGCCCAACCAGCACGCTGACCCGGTCCCGCAGCAGGCGCCGCAGGGGCTCGACGCTCGGCTCGGGGCGTTTACAGGTCCGCACCGCCGGATAGCCGAGCCGCTCGTAGGTGTCGAACTCCGCCACGACGCCGGGGTCCGACGCACCGGGAAGATCCGATTTGTTCAGGGTCACCGCCGCATCGAGGCCCGCCCACTCCGCTGCTGCCAGATAGCGATCGCACAGCTCGAAGTCCGGCTCGGGCACCGGTGCCAGCACGGCGACGAGCTGGTCAAGGTTGGCGACGATCACCTCGGCGACGCCGGAGGCGTTGATCCGCGCCAGTTCCGAGCGGCGAGTCCCGGCCGACACGACGAGGCCGTCGGCTCCCTCGGCCTCGGCCTCGACCCACTGCACGTCGTCGCCGCAGACCACCTGCAGCTTGCGGCCGAACAGCCGGCACGCACGGGTCGTGCCGTCCCGTGCCTCGACCACGACCCGTCTCCCGTGCGCGGCGACGATCCGGCCGGCCCGTTCCTCGTGCTGTCGGCGCCCCTTCCCCAAGTTGCGGTCTCCCGTCAGGAAGCGACAGTCTAATCGTCGGCCGGGGGCGACTGCTGCGCGACCGTCCCGACGGGCCGACCCGGGGTTACACTTCGCCCATGGAAACCGGCGACAACCTCGTGTGGATCGACCTGGAGATGACCGGGCTCGACCCGGACCGGGACCGGATCATCGAGATCGCCACGATCGTCACCAACCGGGACCTGGACATTCTCGCCGAGGGGCCCGTCATCGCCGTTCACCAGCCGGAGGAGTTCCTCGAGGCCATGGACGACTGGAACAGGGCGACGCACGGCAGCTCGGGGCTGCTCGCGCGGGTCCGCGCGAGCAGCGTGTCGGAACGAGAGGCGGAGCTGGCGACGCTGGACTTCCTGGCGGCGCATGTCGGGCGGGGCGTTTCGCCCATGTGCGGCAACAGCATCTGCCAGGACCGGCGCTTCCTCGCGCGCCGGATGCCGGAGCTGGAGCGTTTCTTCCACTACCGCAACCTCGACGTCAGCAGCCTGAAGGAGCTCGCCCGGCGCTGGGCGCCCGCGGTCCACGCCGGCTTCACCAAGAAGTCCGTGCACCTGGCGCTCGAGGACATCCGCGACTCGATCGCCGAGCTCCGTTACTACCGGGAACGTCTGCTTGCGCCGGAGTGGCGGAGCCGTTGAGCACCGGCGACGACACCGTCTGGATGGAGGGCGGGTGTCACTGCGGCGCAGTCCGGTTCCGCGTTCGCGCGGCGCGCGACCTCGACGTGCTCGACTGCAATTGCTCCATGTGCAGCAAGTCCGGCTACCTGCATCTCATCGTCCACGCCCGGGACTTCGAGCTGCTCGCGGCAGCGTCCGCGCTCGAGGAATACCGCTTCGGCACGGAAACGGCCAGACATCTCTTCTGCCGGCGCTGCGGCATCAAGTCCTTCTACGTGCCGCGGTCCCACCCCGAGGGCTTCAGCGTCAACGCGCGCTGCCTCGACGAGGGACAGGTGCGATCCATCCGCGTGCGCCCGTATGACGGGCGGAACTGGGAGGCGGCCCGGGAACGCCTCGCTCGCGAGGAGCTCGCCGCAGGGTCCCCAGGAAGCTAGCCGGTGGTCAGCGCGGCTCGCCCGCGAGGAACAGCCAGGTCTCGACCACCGTGTCGGGGTTGAGGGAAATGCTGTCGATGCCCTGGTCGACCAGCCAGCGGGCCAGGTCCGGGTGATCCGACGGACCCTGGCCGCAGATGCCGACGTACTTGCCGGCCGCGCGACAGGCCTTGATCGCCATCGCTAGCAGCGCCTTGACCGCGTCGTCGCGCTCGTCGAAGAGCCCTGCGACCAGCCCCGAGTCGCGATCGAGGCCGAGCGTCAGCTGGGTCATGTCGTTCGAGCCGATGGACATGCCGTCGAAGTGCTCGAGGTAGGCAGGCGCCAGCAGCGCGTTGGTCGGCAGCTCGCACATCATGACGACCTTCAGGCCGTTCTTGCCGCGCTCGAGCCCGTTCGCCGCGAGCAGCTCCACCACGCGCCGGCCCTCTTCCACCGAACGAACGAAGGGCACCATCACCTGCACGTTGGTGAGGCCCATCTGCTCGCGGACCTTCCGCAGTGCGCGGCACTCGAGCTCGAAGCAGGGCCGGAAGCTCTCGTCGACGTAGCGGGCCGCGCCCCGGAACCCGAGCATCGGGTTCTCCTCGTGAGGCTCGTAGAGCTTGCCGCCGATCAGGTTGGCGTACTCGTTCGACTTGAAGTCCGACAGCCTGACGATGACGGGCTCGGGCGCGAACGCCGCCGCGATGCTGGCGATGCCCTCGGCGAGCTTGTCCACGTAGAAGCCGACCGGATCGTCGTAGCCCGCCATCTGCCGCCGGATCTGGTCCTTCAGGCCGGCCTCGAGCCCGTCGAACTCGAGCAGTGCGCGCGGATGCACGCCGATGGTCCGGTTGATGATGAACTCGAGGCGCGCGAGACCGACGCCCGTATTCGGAATGGCGGCGAAATCGAACGCGCGATCGGGATTGCCGACGTTCATCATGATGCGCACGGGCGGCGTCGGCATCGCGTCGAGCTCGATCTGCTGCTGCTCGAAGTCGAGCTCGCCCTCGAAGATCAGCCCGGTGTCGCCCTCGGCGCAGGACACCGTCACGGGCTGACCGTCCTTGAGTGCCTCCGTCGCGTCGTGGCATCCGACCACCGCCGGGATGCCGAGTTCGCGCGCGATGATCGCGGCGTGGCAGGTCCGGCCGCCGCGGTTCGTCACGATGGCGCTGGCGCGCTTCATGACCGGCTCCCAGTCCGGATCGGTCATGTCGGCCACCAGCACGTCACCCGGCTGCACGCGCGACATCTCCTTGACGCTGCGGATGACGCGCACCGGGCCCGTGCCGATGCGCTGCCCGATCGCGCGGCCGCTGACCAGGACCCGCGACCGGCCCTTCAGCGTGAACCGCTGTATCGTCCGGCCGCTCCGGCTCTGTACGGTCTCGGGCCGCGCCTGCAGGATGTAGATCTCGCCCGTGGTGCCGTCCTTGCCCCACTCGATGTCCATCGGGCAGCCGTAGTGCTTCTCGATGACCAGTGCCTGCCGCGCGAGCTCGACGACATCCTCGTCGTCGATGCAGAACCGCTGCCGTTCCTCGGTGGGGACGTCCACCGTCTCGACGCGGCGCGCGGCGGAGCCGTCGCGCGCGTAGATCATCCGCGAGGCCTTCGCCCCCAGGCTGCGGCGGATGATGGGATCGTGCCCGTCCTCGAGTCCCTGCTTGAAGACGTAGAACTCGTCCGGGTTGACGGCGCCCTGGACGACCATTTCACCGAGTCCGTAGGACGCCGTGATGAACACCACGCCACGAAAGCCGGACTCGGTGTCGAGCGTGAACATGACCCCGCTCGCGCCGAGGTCGCTTCGGACCATGTGCTGGACGCCGACCGAGATCGCGACCTGCGAGTGATCGAAACCCTGGTGGACCCGGTAGGCGATGGCGCGGTCGTTGAACAGGCTGGCGTAGACCTCGTGCAGCGCCTTGAGCACGTGGTCGCGTCCGCGGACGTTGAGGAAGGTCTCCTGCTGGCCCGCGAACGAGGCTCCCGGCAGGTCCTCCGCCGTGGCCGAGGAGCGTACCGCGACGGCGATGTCCTTGCCGCCGTCCATCGCTTCCCAGGCCTGGACGATCTCGCGCTGCAGGCGCTCGGGAAACGGCGTGTCGAGGACCCAGCGGCGGATGCGCGCTCCGGTCGCAGCGAGCCGCTCGACGTCGTCGACGTCGAGATCCTCGAGCGCGCCGCGAATCTTCTCCGCGAGCTGCCCGTGGGCGAGAAAGTCGCGATAGGCCTGCGCCGTCGTGGCGAAACCACCGGGGACGCGCACGCCGAGCCTGACGAGATGGCTGATCATTTCGCCGATCGACGCGTTCTTGCCGCCGACGGTCTCGACGTCGCCCATCCCGAGCCGGTCGAAAGGAATGATGTATGCGGTCACGGCCTGCCCCCGATGTTGCCCGTTCCTGCTACGATCGCTGCCCGAACGACGCCGGCGCCGGCTGATCTGGCGGCGCTGGCAGGAAGGCAAGAGTGGGCAGCAAGCGAACCGTCTTCTTTGTGTCGGACCAGACCGGCGTCACTGCGGAAACGATGGGCCACAGCCTGCTGACGCAGTTCGACGGGCTGGAGTTCAGGCCGATAACTTTGCCATTCATCTCCACCGTTGACAAGGCGGAGGAGGCGTTGCGGCGAATCGATGCCGTTAACCGCGAGGAGGGTGTCCGGCCGGTGGTGTTCTCGACGCTCGTGAACGACGAGGTGCGGGACGTCGTCAAGCGCGCCAACTGCCTCTACCTGGACTTCTTCGATGCGTTCCTGGGTCCGCTCGAGCAGGAACTGGAGCAGGCTTCCTCGCACGCGCTGGGACGGGCTCACGGCATGACGGACCTCGCGGCCTACACCGCGCGGATGAACGCCACGAACTTCGCGCTCGCCAACGACGACGGTGGCCAGACCCGCGAGTACGACCACGCCGACACCATCCTCGTCGGCGTGTCGCGCTCCGGCAAGACGCCGACCTGTCTCTACATGGCGCTGCAGTACGGCATCTTTGCCGCGAACTATCCGCTCACCGAGGAGGACCTCGAGTCGAGGCGGCTGCCGCCCGCGCTGGAGGAGCACCGGCACAAGCTGTTCGGTCTGACCATCGGCGCCGAGCGGCTCCACCAGATCCGGCAGGAGCGGCGACCGGAAAGCCGCTATTCCTCGATGGCGCAGTGCAGCTTCGAGATCCGTGCCGCGGAACAGTTGTTCGAGCGTTACGGAATCCCGTACCTGGACACCACCGGGTGCTCGATCGAGGAGATCTCGAGCCGGGTGCAGGAGCGCAAGTCGCTCGCGCGTCGCACGCGTCCGTGAGAAATCCGTGAAACGCGGCACATTCCCGTGCGACAGCGCGGCAGAACCCCTGTGATATAGTCAAATCATGCTCACGGAGGGCCGCACTTCGGATCATCTTTGCGCCGTTTCATGGCGCTCGCGGCCGCGCTCGTTCGTCAGCCTGATGACGCTCTACGAAAGCAACTACATCCGGTTGAGCTGGCTCGTCCAGGACCCGCTGCGGCTGACGGATCGCGCGGTGTCGCGGGTCGAGCACGACTGCCCGCTGGAATTGTCGGTGCGCGAGCGCGCACCGTACACGACCACGCTCTGGCTGAGCTACCTGTTCGAGGAGTCCGGCCACACCGTCCGCGACCCCGGGCTCGAGGTGCGGATCTACCACGATGCGCGCCTCGCCGAGGCCATCGCGGTGAACGTGGGTGAGGCCGACACCGGTTTGAGCCGCGTCAGTGCCAGGCTGCGACGCTCGGCCGACGGGCGCTGGTCCGGCAACGTGCTGCTCAACAAGTGGCTCGAGTACTGCGTCGAGCGCGGCCATCGTTTCGCGGCCGTTCCCGCCTGAGACGAGCCGACCGCCGTACGGCAGGGCTCATGAACATCTCCGAGAAGCTGCCGGGCCTCAAATTTCCGGTTCTTGCGCGGGACGAGGTCGCGGAGGACGAGCGGCTGCTCAAGCTGTTCTGGAACCGGGCCGAGCTCAAGAAGGGACTGCAGGCGCTCGACGGGCAGCTCCACACGCTGCGCAATCGCCTTAAGCAGCAGGAAAGCGCCAACTCCCGCCTGCAGGATCAGATGGAGCGGCTCGAGGTCCTGCTCGGGAACCCCGAACGCGGGCCGGAGGCGCTGGTCCACTTTGCGCTGCGCAACCTGTGGCGGGAGTGCCGGACGCAGCTCGAGCAGTTCGCCGAGGAGTTGAGGCGCCAGCGGCAGGAGCACGAGCGAAAGCGGCAGCTCGCGGAGTTCAAGCAGGACCGGCAGGAACGGCTCAAGCTCGCCGAGCACCGGCTTGCCGAGGCCGGTTCCGGGCTCGCGGCGGAGCAGGCCCGGCTCGAGGACGGCAGGCGCCGGCTGGGCCGGTTGTCGGGTTTCTGGAACTATCTCCGGCGGCGCGGACAGGAAGCCGACGTGGCGGCGCAGCTCGCGAAGGTCGCGGAGGCAGAGCGCCAGTGTGCGGACCTGCGGGAGGCGCACCGCACCATCGACAAGGAGCCCTGGCCCGAGTTTCCCGGCCTGTCCGTGGAGGGCCGGCGCGCGGTCAACCTTGCCGTGATCGCGCTCGCGCAGCTGCTCTGCATGCGGCTCGCGGGCTCGCGCTTGGCGCGCGATGCGCGGCAGGCCACGCATCGGCGCGTGCAGGACGTCCGTTACGGTTCGCGCGAGGAGTGTCTTGCCAGGCTGGACGACATCGCCGCGGCAATGACCGCAGTCCGGTCTCGGGCCCGCCTCGCCGTGGAAATACGCGCCGGCGCCGATCGCCTGCGCGCGGCGGTCAGCTGGCGGACGCCGACCGACGTGATGCCCAGCCCCGCCTCGCTGCCGGCCACCGGCAGCGGCCTCGAGGTCGGCAACGTGCTCATCGACGACTACTGGGACGTCTACAAGGTCCTGCTGCGCTGAAGTCCGGCCTCACGCGGCCGGGTGCACCGCCGCGGGCGCGCTAGCGGTGGCCAGCCGCTGCCGCCACTGGTCCAGGTCGTCAAGCCACGCATAGAGCGCCGGCACGAAGAACAGGGACGTGACAGCACCGAAGGCGAGCCCGGACATCAGGGCGCGGGCCATCGGAAAGTAGGCCGGACCGTCTCCGCCGATCTGCGTGTCGCCCAGCGCGAGGGGCAGCATGGCGAGCAGCGTGGTCAGCGTGGTCATCATGATGGGCCGCAGCCGGTCGCGGCCGGCCCGCAATATGGCCTCGCGGCGCGGCAAGCCCTGTCGACGCAGATCGAGCGTGTGGGCGACGAGGACGATACCGATGTTCACGACCACGCCGACCAGGATCATGATGCCCAGCATCGCCATGAAGGTCAGCGGCGTGCCGGTGAGGGTCAGTCCCCAGAATACGCCCACCACGGCGAACAGGATCGAGCTGACGATCGACAGCGGGTGCAGCGTCGACTCGAACAGCGAGGCCATGACCAGGAAGATCAGCACGATCGCCAGTGCGAGGTTGATGAGCATGTCCTGCATGGTCTCGTCGTTCTGCTCGACGCCGCGGCCGAACTTCCACGAGTAGCCCGCCGGCAGCGGAAAGTCCTTCATCGCCGACTCGACCAGCTTCTTCACCTCCTGCAGCGAGGAGCCGCGGGAGACGATTCCCTCGACGATGACGGTCGTGAGCCGGTCGACCCGCTCGATGGTGCGCTCCGCCTTCTCGATGCGGAAACTCGCCACGGAGCCCAGTGTCGTGCGCTCGCCATTGGGCAGGAACAGGGGCGTCCTCGCCAGGTCCTCGATCGTCTGGCGGGCGTCGGGACGGAAGGCGAGCCGCATCTCGACCTCGCGGTCCTGCGCCCGGAATTCCTTCAGCCTGTCGCCGCGCATGGCGGCGGCGATCGTTTCGGCGACGACACTGGTTGGAAGACCCAGTTGCGCGGCGCGCGCACGATCGACCCGGACCTGCAGTTCCTGCTCTCCGGCCCTGGCGGTCGAACGGACCGAGTCGAAGCCGTCCAGTGCCGACAGCAGGCGGACGACATCGCGGGAGAGGTCGATGAGGCGCAGCGTCGAGTCGCCGGAGATCTGCAGGCTGAAGCCCTCGCTGCCGCCCTGGTTCTCCTCGAAGCGGAAACTCGGCTTGCCGATGATGATCTCCGGCATCTCCTTCTCGATCTCGACCATCAGCTCGCGGGGTTGCATGGGCAGCTCGTCCCGGGGCCGGAGCCGAATGACGGAAGCTGCGTCGTCGGGAGTGTAGTAGCTGTAGACGAGGTCGATCCCGAAGCGGTCCTTGTTGGCTGCCAGGAAGGCCTCGACGCGGTTGACCGCTTCCTCGACGCGCGCCAGCGGGTAGTTGCCCTCGATGTGATAGGGAAGCTGCAGCCGGTCCGACGCGTCCTGGGGGAACATGTCGACCTTGAGGAGCTTCGTGGCGAACAGGGGGGCCGGCGACAGCAAGGTCAGCAGGATGAGCAAGACGGTCTTGCCGGGATGATCGAGCACCCAGGCGAGGGCACGCTCGTAGCGGTCCTGCAGGCGCGCGAACGCCGAGCCGGCGCGGACGGGCGGCGGCGCCGGGAAGCGCGCCGTGAGCGTGGGGATGATGGTCTGCGCGACGAGCAGCGAGGCGATCATCGCGATCACGATCGGCACCGCGACGTGCACCATGAACAGCGACATCTGGTTCTTCTGCCCGAACACGATGGGCAGGAAGACGATGATCGTCGACAGCGTGCCCGCGAGCACGGCCATCCCGACCTCGCGCACGCCGGACAGCGTCGTGCCGACCGCATCGCCCGGATCGAGCTGGCGGTGACGGAAGATGCTTTCGGTGGTGACCACGGCGTTGTCCACCAGCAGGCCGACGGCCAGCATCATCCCCATCATCGTCAGGATGTTCAGCGAGAATCCGAGGAAGAACATCGCTGCCAGTGTGATCACGAGCGAGAAGGGCACCGCCAGGCTCACGATGAGGGTGGTCGGCCAGTCGCGCAGGAAGAAGAACAGCACCACGAGCGCCAGCGCCGCGCCGGCGAGGCCGGCATTGCGCAGCTCGCCGAGTGAGGAACGGATGTTGTCCGCCTGGTTGAGGAGCACGATCACGTCGATGCCCTGCAGAGCCGGCTCCGCCTTCGCCTTCTCGATCTCGGCCATCACGCGGTCGGCGACCTCGACGATGTTGTGGCCGGTGGACTTGTAGACGTCCAGGCCGACGCCCGGGCGGCCGTTCAGGTGGCGGCCGACCGTCAGGGTCGGGGTCACCATGCGGATGTCCGCGATGTCGGCGAGGCGCACGCTGCCCTTGACCAGGAAGTTGCGGACGTCGTCGATGCTGCGAAACTCGCCGACCGGCCTGACGAGGAGTCGCTGGTCGTCCTGGGTGACCTCTCCGGCGCTGACGGAAAAATTGGCACGCTCGAGGCGCTGGCGCAGCTGCCGGACATCGACCCCGTGGGCGGCGACGCGGACGGGGTCGACGAGGATCCGCAGCTCCATCGGCTCCACGCCTTCGATCTCCACGCGCGCAACGCCGTCGAGGCGTTCCAGCGGACGCTTCAGGTAGCGCTCGAGCGTGTCGTACTGGCGCGAGAGATCCTCCTGGCCGGAGAGACGAACCGCTACGACCCGGTCGTCGCTTGCGGCGAACACGTTGGTCTGTATCCGGTTGGCCGACGGCGGAAACTGGTGACGGATCGACTCGAGCTTGGTCCGGACCTCGAAGGCGACGGCAGCGGGGTCCCGGTCCCAGTCGAAGAACACGATGAGCTCCGCCCCGGTCTCGCTCGAGGTCGAGCGCAGCTCCTTGATGCCGGACAGCGTCGAGATGGCTTCCTCCGCCGGCCGGGTGATCAGTTCCTCCACTTCGGCCGGCGTCGAGCCGTCGTAGGGAATGCGCACCTGCAGTCCCGGGAAGCGGATGTCCGGGAACAGCTCGAGCGGCAGCATCCAGGTCGAGATGATGCCGATCAGCGAGACGGCCACGAAGCTCATGAGGGTCGTCACCGGCCGGCGCAGGGCAAAGCGGGTATGGATCATCGCTCAGTCCCCGCGGTCCGGGGCGGCAACGGGCGAGGGCAGTGGCGCCCCGCCCACGGCGCCTGCAGGTGCGAAGCGCTTCCGGTCGAGCAGGGAATAGACGACCGGGATCACCAGCAGCGTGAACAGGCTGGCGACGAGCACGCCGCCGATCACCGTGATCGCCATGGGCTGCCTGATTTCGGCGCCCTCGCCGAGGCCGAGCGCCATCGGCAGGAGACCGAGCACCGTCGTCAGCTTGGTGATCAGGATCGGGCGCAGCCGCGCCTGGCCCGCGTGGAGGATGGCCTCGTGCTTCTCCATGCCACGCTGCCTCGCCTGGTTCACCGCGTCGATCAGCACGATCGACTGGTTCACGACGATGCCTGCCAGCATGATCAGGCCGATGTAGGCCACGACGTTCACCGTCGTGCCGGTCGCGAACATCGCCCAAACCGCGCCGATCAGGGCGAGCGGGATCGTCAGCAGGATGACGAACGGGTGCAGCAGGGACTCGAACTGCGAGGCCATCACCAGGTAGACGAGGAACACCGCCAGCAGCAGCGTGAACTGCAGCGAGTCGAAGGAGCGCTTCATCTCCTCGCTCTGGCCGCTGACGCTCATCGAGATGCCCGCCGGGGGATCGATGCCGGCGACGATCCCCTCCAGCTCGGCGACCGCCGAGCCGAGGTCGCCGCCCGCCAGGTTGGCGGAGACGATCGCGACCCGCTCCTGCCGGGCGCGACGGACCTCCGCGGGCCCGGTCGCGACGCGCACCTCGGCGACCGCCGACAGCGGTACGGGCCGTTCGCTGCCCGGGTTGACGATCAGGTTGCGCACCTCCTCCACGGACGAGGCACGGGTGTCGACGCTGCGCACCAGCACGTCGATGTTCTTCTCCCGGAGCTTGTAGCGCGTCGCGACGTCGCCCCGGACGCTGGACACCACGCGATCGGCCAGTTCCCGCACCTCGAGCCCGAGCTGCGAGGCGCGCTCCTGGTCGAAGACGACCTGGATCTCGGGATTGCCGGCCTCGACCGTCGACTTGATGTCGCTGAACCTCGGGCTCGCCTCCATGGCGAGCCGCAGCTGCTCGGCCGTCCCGCGCAGGCGGGCGAGATCGTAGCCCGCGATCTCCACCTCGAGCGGGGTCGCGAACGCGAACAGGGCGGGCCGGCTGAACTGGTACTGCACGCCGGGAAGCAGATCGAGCTTCCCGCGGAGGTCGGCGATGGCGCGCTCCTCGTCCTCCCGGTCCGACCCGGGGGCAAGCGTCACCGAGATGCGTCCGGTGTTCTCGCCGGCGTCCGTCGGATTCGCATCCAGGCGATTGCCCGTGCCCGTCACCGAGTACGACTGCGTCACGCCCGGCTCCTCGAGGGTGAATCGCTGCGCGGCCTCGACCGCGCGGTCGGTCTGCTCCAGCGGCGTGCCCGGAGCGAGCCGCAGGTCGAGGATGAACTCGCCCTGGGCGAGCTGCGGGATCAGTTCCGTGCCGAGGCGCGGCACGATCGACGCGGTCACCAGCAGGGCGGCGATCGCCGTGGCCACCACCCTTCCTCGATGCGCCAGCGACCAGGCGAGCGCCGGCTGATAGCGCCGCTCGACCGCGCCGAAGCCGGCCTGGGTGGCGCGCACGGCCGGCGCCAGCAGCCAGGAGGACGCCCGCGAAAGCGCCCTGCCGCCCTGGCGCAGGCGCCGGACCCACGTGGCAAGAGTCCGGGCCACCGGCCCGGGCGCCGGGCCCGCAGTCGGCGCGGCGGTCGGTCCGCCCGCGGCCAGCATGGGCACGAGGGTCACGGCGACGACGAGCGAGAACACCAATGCGAAGGTGACGGTCAGTGCCTGGTCCCTGAACAGCTGGCCGGCAACGCCCGTGATGAACACCATCGGGAAGAACACGGCCACGGACGTGAGCGTCGCCGCGGTGACGGCGGTCGCCACCTCGCGCGTCCCCTCGCGCGCCGCGTCGACGCGCGACAGCCCCTGTTCCCTGCGCCTGACGATGCTCTCGAGCACGACGACCGAGTTGTCGACGAGCATGCCGACCGCGAGCGCGATGCCGCCGAGCGACATGATGTTGAGCGACAGGTCGAACGCGTACATGAGCACGAAGGTGCCGATGACGGACACCGGGATCGCCACTCCGGTGATCAGCGTCGCGCGCGCATCCCTGAGGAACAGGTACAGCACCAGGATGGCAAGGATGCCGCCGATGACGGCAGCCTGGCGGACCTCGCCGATCGCAGAGGAGATGAAGCGGGACTGGTCGTAGACGACCTCGAGCTCGCTGCCGGCGGGCAGGTTCTTGGAGAGCGCTTCGAGCCGCTCCCTGACGCCGGCCGCGAGTTGCACCGTATTGGCGTCGCCTTCCTTGTAGATCGCGAGCTCGACCGATTCGCGCCCGTTCACGCGGGTGATGGCCTCCCGGTCCTTGTGGCCGTGCTCGACGCGGGCGACGTCCCGCAGGTAGATCGGCTGTCCCTGGCGGACGGCGATGATCGAGTCCGCCATTTCCTCGACGGTCGTGAACTCGTTGAGCGTACGCACCAGGAAGCGCTGCGTGCCCTGCTCGAGCCGACCGCCCGAGAGGTTGACGTTCTCCTCGCCGAGGCGCCGCGCGATGGTCTCGATCGAGAGCCCGAGCTGCGCCAGTCGTCCCTGGTCCACGAAGACGTGGATCTCGTCCTCGAACCCTCCGCTCACCTTGACGGCTGCCGATCCGGCGACGGACTCGAGTTCGGGCTTGAGACGGTCGTCCGCAAAGCGGCGGAGCGCCTTCAGGCGGTCCTCGGCGGACTCCCGCAATGCCCGTTCGCTCGACGCGTACTCCTCGGTGTCGATGAACGCGAGCCGCATGACCGGCTCGCTCGACGGGTCGAAGCGCAACAGCAGCGGCCTGCTGGCCTCGATCGGGAGCTCGAGCAGGTCGAGCTTCTCGCGGACATCGATGCCCGCAAGGTCCATGTCCGTTCCCCAGGTGAACTCGAGGATCACGTCCGACTGCCCGGCCCGCGACACGGAACGCACCTGGCGCACGTTGCGAATCACTCCCACGGCCTCCTCGACCGGCCGGGTGACGAGGTTCTCGAGCTCGAGCGGCGCCGCACCGGGCAGGTCCGTGCGGATCGTCAGGGTCGGATACGAGAGATCGGGCAGAAGGTTGAGCTTCAGCCGCGACAGCGACACCAGACCGAACAGCACGATGGCGACGGTGAACATGAGCACCGTGATGCGCCTGCGCGTGGCGAAGTCGACGATCTGCATGGCGTGGAATCCCGTGGGTGCTGGGCGAGGGACCCGGGGCGGTCAGGCGGCCGCCCCGGTGGCTTCAGCCGGCGGCGGCCGGCGCCGGCTCGTTGACGACGCGAACCACCGCGCCTTCCTTGAGCGCGCCCTGGCCGATCACGACGACCTGGTCGCCGGGCTCGACGCCGGACAGGACCTCGACGTAGCCGCCGCTGGACAGGCCGAGCTCGACCAGGCGCTCCCGCGCCGTGCCGTCAGTCGCCACGAAGACCCGCGGGGGACCGTCCCCGTCGAGCAGCGCGCTGCGCGGGATCTGCAGGGCATCGGGCTTGCGCTCGTAGACGATGTCGACCCGGGCGAACATGCCCGGGCGAAGCAGTCCATCGGGATCCTCGAGCTCGAGCTTGACGGGGAAAGTGGCCGTTTCGTCGTCCACGCCCGGCGTGATCAGCGAAATGCGCCCGTCGAAGGAGCGTCCGGGCACCGCGTCAACCCGGACCCGGGCAGGCTGGCCGACGGCCAGGCGGCTCATCTGGGTCTCCGGAACCTGCACGTTTACGACGAGGGAGTCGAAGTCGGCCACGGCGAACAGCGCGCTGTCGGCGGACTCGATGACGCCGCCCACGGGCGTCACCGTGTTGCCGACCCGAACGATGCCGCGCCGGTCGATGACGATGCCCGCGATGGGGGAGCGGATCTCCGTGTACGAAAGCCGCAGCTGGGCCAGGTCATAAGTGGCGCGCGCCGCGTCGAGCTCGTACCTGAGGTTGTCGAACGCGGTGACGCTCACCAGGCCGCGCTTCTGCAGCTCGACGTTGCGCTCGTAGTCGCGCTCCAGCTTGCGCAGGTTGGCCTCCGCCTGGGCCAACTCGAGCCGCAGCAGGTCGCCGTCGAGGCGGGCGAGCACCTGCCCGGCCCTTACGCGATCCCCCTCGTCTGCCAGGACGGCGACGATTTCACCCTGCACCTTGGGCATGATGAGGGCCGCATGGTCGGCCACGACGGTCGAGGTGCCGCTGTAGACCGCGAGCATGTCAGCGCGGCGTGGCAGGGCGACCTCGACCGGCACGGGGGGTGGCGCCTTGGCAGCCTCGTCGCTGGCGCTCTTGCCGTTGGCCTGGTCGCAGCCTGCCAGGATGGCCGCAGCCGCCAGCAGGGCCGCGCCGGCGGAGGCCCACGACGGGATCCGGTACCGGGATGAGGCTGAGGTGGAGTGGGTCACGATCATTCCTCCCATTCGCGATGGAGGAATGTTACGGTTTCATAGTGTTCTAGTCAAGTATAACACTACACTGAGAACCGGGCCGTTACATAATCATGCCAAAACAATCGCTTGGGTATGACTCACGCACCCGCCCGGCTGAGCAGGGCACCTCCCGCCGGGGTCGAGTCGAGATAGAGATCCGCGGCGATTTCCGCCGCCTCCGCGAGCACCGCGTCCGGCTGCTCGGCCGTGTCGAGTTCCTCGGCAGACCCGAGCGGCTCGAGCCCTCGGGCCGCCCGGCGCGCGTTCTCGCGGGCCAGTCGCTCCTGCTCCATTGCCACGCGTTCGGCCTGCCGCTTCTCGAGATTCAAGGAGATGGTCTTCTGGGCACGGAGCCGCTCGACCGACTCCAGGTCCCCCTGGAGGGCGGTGAAGTCGGCATCCGCCCGCACGCGCGCCTCGTGGGCACGATCGATCAGCGCGAGTCCGCTTTCGACGCCCTGGCGACGCGAGAAGTCCGCGGGGCGAATCCGGTCCCAGGGGAGGGCGCTGTCGCGCGTGCTCTCGCCCACGTCGATCGTGCTGATCAGGGAAGGCAACTCGATGTCCGGGCTGACGCCGCGGTGCTGCGTGCTGTCGCCGGTCACGCGGTAGTACTTGCCGATCGTCACCGTGAGCTGCCCGAAGCCGGACTTCGGACCGAGCGCGTACCGGTCGAGCGGGTACAGGTTCTGAACCGATCCTTTCCCGTAGGTCTGCTGGCCGACCACCAGTCCACGGCCGTAATCCTGGATGGCGCCCGCGAAGATCTCGGACGCCGAGGCGCTGGCCCGGTTGACCAGGACGACCAGTGGGCCGTTCCAGGCCAGACCTGGCTCCGGGTCGTCGAGCACCTCGATGCGCCCGCCGGTCTCGCGCAGCTGGACGACCGGTCCTTCCTCGATGAACAGGCCCACCAGCCCCGTCGCCTCGGACAGGTGCCCGCCACCATTGTTGCGCAGGTCGATCACCAGGGTCTCGATGCCCTCGGACTTGAGCTCGTCGATGAGGCGCCGGACGTCGCGGGTCGTGCTGCGGTAGTCGGATTCGCCCGCGACGCGGGCCTGGTAGTCCTGGTAGAAGCTCGGGACGTCGATGATGCCGATTCGCACCTCCTCGTCGCCGCGGGTGGTCGTGCGCAGCTCCTTGCGGGCGGCCTGGGCCTCCAGGGTCACCTTGTTGCGCACCAGCTCGACGACCGTCTCCGGCGCCCCGGGCATTGCGCCCGCAGGCAGGATCTGCAGGCGCACGACCGTGTCGATCGGGCCGCGGATGAGCTGCACGACGTCGTCGAGACGCCAGCCGACCACGTCCGTGAACGACCCGTCGCTGCCCTGGCCGACGGCCGTGATCCGGTCATTCGGCTTGATGGACCCGTCCGCCGCAGCCGGGCCGCCCGGCAGGATGTTGACGATGGTGACGTAGTCGTCGATCAGCTGCAGCGACGCGCCGATGCCCTCGTAGGACAGGCTCATCGCGATGTTGTATTCCTCGGAATTCCGCGGTGACAGGTAGTTCGAGTGCGGGTCGAACACGTGCGAGTACGCGTTCATGAAGATCTCGAACACGTCGTCGGCGCTCACCTGGTCGATCCGCTTCGAGAGCCGCTGGTAACGCTTGCGCAGGACGTCCTGCGTCTCGGGCCAGTCCTTGCCGGCCAGTGCCAGCGACAGGGCGTCGCTCTTGACCCGCTTGCGCCACAGCTCGTCGAGCTCGTCGACGCCGGCCGGCCAGGGCTGGTCGCTGCGGTCGAAGGTGAAGTCCTCGTCCAGGCTGAAGTCCGGCTCCGTCTCGAGCAGCCCGAGTGCGTAGTCGATCCGCTCCCGGTTGCGTTGCTGCAACCGCAAGAAGATGGCGAACGCCGGCTCGAGATCGGCCGACTTGATGGCATCGTCGAGCTTGTATCGGTAGCGCTCGAACTCGGCGATGTCGGAGGCGAGCAGGTAGCTGCGGTTGCCGTCGAGCGCGTCGAGATAGCGCTCGTAGATCTGGGAGGACAGCTTGTCGTCGAGCGGCGCCTGGCGGTAGTGCTGCCGGTCCATGACCTCCGACACCAGCCGCACGACCCGGCGGTGGCGGTCGGTGGGGGCGAGTTCGCCCGAGGAGGCCATCGCAGGGGTGACCGGTGTCGTCGGGCCCGGTGCGGTCCCGGTCGAGATGGCGGCGACCACGGCCACGAGCGCCACGACCAGGGCGGCACGAAGCCACGATGCGGAGGGGAAGCTGGGGGAGCCGCTCATGGGTTGCTAGACTTCCGCACTTTGCGCCACGACCGCCCTAGGCTAGAGGCGGTCGTCCGGCCGATCAAGTACCGGCGTCACGCCGCACGTTTCGAGAGGATTCGGAAGCATGGGACCACTCGGATTCCTCACCGGTGTCGTGCTCGGCTCGGCGGCGTCGATCGCGGCGGTGCTCGTGATGGTGCTGGTCATCTTCCTCGCGGTCTCGTCCGATCATCCGGCCCTGCTGGAGGAATATCGTCCGCTCGTCCGGGCTGTGGTCCTGTTCGGGCTGCTGGCTGTGGTGGCCGGCGCCGCCTTCGTGGGGCTGCAGAAACACCGGTCCTGGAGGTGGGCGGCGCAGGGCCTCATGTGGGCCACGCTGGCGGCCATCGCCTGGTCCTACTGGCCCTCCGAGGGACCCTGAAACGCCTTCCTGTGACCGCTTTGCGACGCGGCGAGTTCCCGCCGGGAGAAAAGACCTCATGAAACGACTCTTCCTGACCTGCCTGTCGATCCTTCCGGTCGCGTCCGCCCTCGTGGGCTGCGACGAGGCGCGCATCGCCCGGGACCGCGCCTCGGCCGCGATCACGGAGGCCGAGTACCGGCGTCACATCGAAGTCCTGGCGTCTGACGATTTCGGCGGGAGGGCACCCGGGTCCGAGGGGGAGCGGAAGACCGTCGAGTACCTCGAGCGGCAATTCCTGGACCTGGGCCTGCAGCCGGCTGCCGACGGGAGTTTCCGGCAGTACGTTCCGCTGATCGAGATCACGGCCGCTCCGTCCGATGCCCGCCTGCGGTTCAGCGCCGGTGGAGGAAACCGGGTCGATCTCGCGTTCGGCGAGGACATGGTCGTCGGGACCCGGCGGACCCAGCGCGAGGTCTCCGTCACCGGCTCCGAGGTCGTCTTCGTCGGTTACGGCATCGTCGCGCCGGAGTACGGATGGGACGACTACGCCGGCCTCGACATGCGGGGCAAGACGGCGTTGATCCTGGTCAACGACCCGGGATTCGCCACGGGAGATCCGGAGCTCTTCCGTGGGCGCACCATGACCTACTACGGCCGTTGGACGTACAAGTTCGAGGAGGCCGCGCGCCAGGGCGCGAGCGCGGCCCTCATCGTGCACGAGACCGAGCCAGCTGCATACCCGTGGGCCGTGGTGCGCAACGGCTGGACGGGACCGCAGTTCTACGCCGAGACGCCCGACGGCAATGCTTCGCGCTCGGCGATCGAGGGCTGGGTCACGCACGAGCAGGCGAGCCGGATCCTGGCCATGGCGGGACAGGACTACGAGACGCTCAAGGCAGCCGCGAAAGAGCGCGGCTTCAGGCCGGTGCCGGTCGACCTGACGGCCGCAGCGGGCGTTCGCAACGTCGTTCGCCGGGCCCGGTCGCCGAACGTGGCCGGACTGCTGCCGGGCAAGGAGCGACCCGACGAGTACGTGGTGTACATGGCGCACTGGGATCACCTTGGGCAAACCCTCTCCATGGCGGGGAACTCGGTCATGAACGGCGCGGCCGACAACGCGACCGGCGTAGCGGGCATTCTCACGATCGCCAGGGCCTTCGGCGCGCTGCTGTCCAACCCGCCGCGCTCGGTACTGTTCGTCGCCGTGACCGCCGAGGAATCCGGCCTGATCGGCTCGGAGTACTACGCGGCGAACCCGCTCGTGCCGCTCGAGAGGACCGCGGCGGTCATCAACCTCGACAACATGTTGCCGCTCGGACGCGCCCGTGACATCGAGGTCATCGGCTTCGGGGCCTCCGAGCTCGAGGACTACCTGGCGGAGGCAGCCAGGGCACAGGGTCGTGTGCTCAAGCCCGACAACGCGCCGGAAGCGGGCTATTTCTATAGATCGGACCACTTCAATCTGGCCAAGAAGGGCGTGCCGGCGCTCTACGTGAAGTCGGGGCACGAGCTCATCGGGAAGCCCCCCGGAACCGGCAAGGCCCTGTTCGACGACTACTATGCGAACCGTTATCACAAGCAGGCGGACGACTACGACCTGGCCTGGGACGTGTCAGGCTCGATCGAGGACCTCAGGCTCCTGTTCGAGGTCGGAGCCCGCGTGGCGAGCGAGTCGGGCTGGCCTGCCTGGTATGCGGGCAACGAGTTCGAGGCGGCGCGGCGGTCGAGCGAAAGCGCCCGCAAGCCCTGAACGGCGCGGGCGCCCTCAGGCGCGTCGCAACGGGGCGGTCAGGATCCGGATGGCCGAGAACAGCAGGTAGGGACCGGCGACCAGCAGCCAGGCCGCCCCGTCGAGCGTGAAGAAGGCCTTGTACAGGGCGCCGAGAAACGCGGCGAGCCCGCCGTCGTACGGCCCGAGCGTCGCGACGCCGGCGAAATAGATGAGCGGCGGCATGGCCAGCAGGCCGAAACCGAGGAGGACTGCCAGGTACCTGAGTTCGCGGTGCAGCCGGACGTTAGCGGCGGCGCGGTCTCCGGGCATGCGTGACGCTCACTACGACGGAACCCTCAGTTTGCTTCGGCGGCCGGCCGGTGGCAACCCGCGCGGTGACCGGCATCGGGGGCTATACTGCCGCGATGCCCCGCGAGGGGGGATGTCTCGCGATGCGAAGGATCTGGTGGCCCGAACCGCTCTACGAGGCGCGCCCTTACGGCGCGCTGACGGTCGGGCTGCTGGCCGGAGCGGTAGCCCTCGCCCGCGCCCTGGCCGTCGGCTACTGGGAAGATTTCGACACGCTCGCCTTCGTGGCCGGGTGCGCCGTGATGATCTACGGGGCGGTCGTGCTGCAGATGCGCTACGACTACCGGCGCCGCAGCCGCTGGAAACGGCAGAAGGACCGGAGATCGTGACCGTCATCCGGGCGGCTGTCATCGGCGCGGGTTATCTCGGCCGCTTTCATGCGCAGAAGTACCAGGCCATCGACGCCGCCGATCTGGTCGCGGTGGTGGACCCTGACGAGCAGGCGCGAAGTGCCGTGGCAAGGGAGACAGGGTGCGAGGCGCTGCCGGACCACCGTTCCCTGCTGGGCCGGGTGGATGCGGTGAGCGTCGTCACGCCCACGCCGCTGCACCACCCGATCGCCCGCGAGTTCCTCGAGTCGGGCGCCCACGTGCTGGTCGAAAAACCGATCACGACGACGCTCGAGCAGGCTCGGGACCTCGTCGAGACTGCGGCGCGCTGCGGACGCGTCCTGCAGGTCGGGCATCTCGAGCGGTTCAATCCGGCCATCGTCGCAGTCGGAGACATCCTCGATCGCCCTCGTTTCATCGAGTCCCACAGGCTGGCACCGTTCAAGCCGCGCGGCACCGACGTCAGCGTGGTGCTCGACCTCATGATCCACGACATCGACCTCATCCAGAACATCGTCGGCTCGCCCATCGCGACCATCGACGCCGTGGGCGCGTCCGTGTTTACGGAGGAGATCGACATCGCCAACGCCCGCATTCGCTTCGAGAACGGCTGCATCGCCGATGCGACGGCGAGCCGGATCAGCATGAAGAGCGAGCGCAAGCTACGGGTCTTCCAGGCGGACGCCTACCTGTCGATCGACCTGCAGCAGAAGGTCATGACGCTGGTCCGGAAGGGGGCAGGCCTGATGCCGGGCGGCGTGCCCAAGGTGGACATCGAGGAACGCAGCTTCGATCCCGGCGACGCCCTGCGCGACGAGATCGGCTCGTTCCTCGACTGCATCGCAACCGGGCGACGCCCGGTGGTGTCCGGGGAGGACGGTCTGCGCGCGCTCGAGACGGCAATCCGTATTGGCGAGCTCGTCGGCGCCGGGGCGCTCGCGCGCTGAAGGCCTAGCGGCTCCTCCAGAAGAGGAAGGCCGCAGCCAGCACCAGCCAGGCAAGGATGACGAGGCTGCCGCCGAGCGGCGCGGCAGGGCCGGGTGTGGCCGTGATGCCGAGGCGGGCCGCATAGATGCTGCCGCAGAACAGCACTATGCCGGCGAGCAGCAGCCATCCCGAAGCGGAGGCGAGCAAAGACCCTGGAAGCCGTTCCCGTGCCCAGGCAACGGCGAATAGCCCGAGCGCGTTCACGAACTGGAATGCCACGGCGGTATTGAAGGACCGCAGTTCCGCGGGCGACAGCTGAGCCGACAGGGCATGGGACCCGGCCGCAGCCAATGCCGCTGCGAGGGCGGCGAGCAGCGCCGCGGCGGCCGCCAGCAGGCGGGTGCCTCGAGCGAGGGACATCAGAGGTACGCCAGCACTTCGATCGCGGCCCGCTCGCCGGACTCCATGGCGCCCTCCATGCCCCGGTTTGCCACGGCGGTCTGCTCACCGCAGAAGTGCACGTGGCGGTGGGGAGCGAACATCGCGGGCAGGAAACGGGTCACGGTGCCCGGCGCAAATACGGCCCAGTCGCCGGCCGAGTCGGGGTCGAGGCCCCAGGAGTGCCAGGCGACGCCCTCGAGGAGCCCCGTCGATGCCGGCCGCGCCCGTTCGAACTCGTCGATGACGCGGGCGATGGCTGCGTCCTGACCAAGCCGGTCGAGGGCCGAGGCCTTGTTGCCGTAGGCGGACACGAGGATGCTGACCACTTCGTCCTGCGCGTCGCGGTGCGCAAAGGTCCGGGACAGCAGTCCCTCACACCACATGTTGGGAGACAGCCCGTCCTCCTTCCAGAAAGGCCGTTTGGCGGTCAAGGCAATCTGCGTCACGTGCTGGTGGGGCAGCGTCCGGATGGCTTCGCCCTGCACGCCCGACAGGACCGGGTCGAACTTCAGCTCGCGGACGACCGAGAACGGCAGCGCACAGATGGCTGCGCGGGCCGAGTAGCGGGAGCCGTCGAGACAGTCGACCGTCACGCCATCGCCCGACGTATCGATGCCGACGACGCGCTGGCCGAGGTGAACCTCGCGCTCGAGCGCATCCGCCATCGCCTCGGGTATGCGCTGGTTGCCGGCCGGGGCGCGATACACGGCCGTCGGCTGGATGCGGCGCTGGACCCCGCCCCATGCATCGATGAACATCAGTTGCAGGGCGGACACGTCGTGCGCCGACGTGCCGTAGCTCACGTTGGTGCCGTAGGCGAGGGCGATGGAGGCCTCGGACGCGCCCAGCCCCCGCAAGAACTGGTGCATGGCCACATCGTGGCGCGCCATTTCCGGCGCGTACCACACGTCGGCCGGATCGAGCGGATTGTTGGCGTTGAGCAACCTCGCCGCATACTGCCACGGCATCTGGTCGCGCGCGCCCTCGGGAAATGGGTTGTCCTGCGATGCGGGCCAGTCCTCGGGGTCGATGACGCGGCCGCGGAGGACGAGTTCGATCTTCCCGTGCCGGCGCATCGAGGGCAGCGCATCCTCGAGTTGGACGCCGTAGCGCCGCGCCGCGGCCAGGACCCGGCCGTAGCCCGGTCCGATCGACTGGCCCCCGGCCTCGGGACGGCCCGGTACCGAGTCGAAGGAAAGCATCTTGCCGCCCACGCGCCGCTGCGACTCGAGCACGGTCACGGTGGCGCCCGCTGCCTCGAGCGTCAGCGCTGCCGCGAGGCCGGACAGCCCGGCGCCGATCACGAGCACGTCAGCGGGCTTCGGCTGGCTGGCGCGGGCGAGGCCGGCGGCCGGCAGGGTCGCGAGGCCGGCAGTGCCCAGGATGAATCGGCGGCGGGTCAGGGCGATGCTCATGGAACCTCCCGGGAGCGCTGGTGGACCGGACAAGATTAGAATGCGCCCCCGCGTGGTGCGGTCAGCAATAGTGCGGACCCCTTGCGGCGCAGCGGATCGAGGAAGCTTGTCATGAGTGACGGGATCGAGCGCGGTGCGGATGGTCTCGGACGCTGCTGGTGGGCCGCATCGGCTGCTGACTACGCGGCCTATCACGATCGCGAGTGGGGCAGGCCGGTCGCGGACGACTTCCGCCTGTTCGAAAAGCTCACGCTCGAGGGTTTCCAGTCGGGGCTCAGCTGGCTCACCATCCTGCGCAAGCGCGACAATTTCCGGGCGGCGTTCGCCGGATTCGACTTTCACCGGATCGCGCGCTTCGGCAAACGGGACGTCGCGCGCCTCATGGCTGATGCGGGGATCGTGCGTCATCGGGGCAAGATCGAGGCGGCCCTGTCGAACGCGCGGGCGGCTTGCCGTTTGCTTGAGAAGGAGGGCAGCATCGCTTCGTTCGTCTGGCGCTACGAACCTGGCCCCGCGGAGCGACCCGCGCGGCTGACCCGCAGCGTGCTGACGGGGCTCACCTGGTCGCCGGCATCGAAGGCGCTCGCCAAGGACCTGCGGGCGCGGGGCTTCAGTTTCGTCGGCCCTACGACTGCCTACGCCTTCATGCAGGCCATGGGCCTGGTCAACGACCATCTCCATGGCTGCGACGCGCGCGAGGCCGTCGAGCGGGAGCGCGCGCGTTTCCGACGGCCGCGCTGATCGACGTGGGCATTTTGCGCTGCGAGACATGCGGGTAACCCGAAGTGCCGCGCAAGACCCTGCCGATATACTCGCTAGACAACCCGTCGTAGCGAGGTTTCCCGGATGAGCATCGCACCCACCGTCATCCAGGCGCTCAAGTTCAAGGGCGTGGACTTCACCGTCGTCGAGCATCCCCACACCTCCACCTCGGTGGGCAGCGCCCACGCGGCGCACGTCGCCGAGGGCCTGGTGGCCAAGGCCGTGCTGCTCAAGGACCCGGGCGGGTTCGTCCTGGCCGTAGTGCCTTCCTCTGCCTCCCTCGACCTGGGCAAGATCGGGCGTGCCCTGCACCGACCGCTGGGGCTCGCCTCCGAGGACGACCTGAGCGAGGCCTTCTACGACTGCGAGCCCGGCGCCGTTCCGGCAGTGGGCGAGGACTACCTCATCCCGACGATCGTCGACGAGCGACTCCGCGAGGTGAAAGAGGTATTCTTCGAGGCGGGGGACCACGAACGGCTGGTGCACATCTCGTCCGAGGGTTTTTCGAAGCTGATGGAAGATGCCGAATATCTGCCCATCAGCGCGCCCCGCGGCTGACCCTGCCGATCCCTCCCGGCGCGCCCTTCGGGCGCGGACGAACGAGCCCGTGAACCAGGCGAGCCAGGAGCGATGCAACCAACCGATACGCGTGATCCCGACTACTACCACCGCGTCGTAGACTGCCAGTGGGCCTGTCCGGCCCACACCGACGTCCCCGAATACATACGGCTGATCGCCCAGGGGCGCTACTCCGACGCCTACATGGTCAACCGGGAGTCGAATGTATTCCCGGGGATCCTCGGCCGCGTGTGCGACCGGCCGTGCGAACCGGCCTGCCGGCGCGGGCGCGTCGAGGAGAAGCCGGTCGCGATCTGTCGCCTGAAGCGGGTGGCGGCCGACCTGCGCGACGACATCCGCCCGCGCCTGCCGCGCGCACCCTCTGTCCGCAATGGCAAACGGATCGCCTGCATCGGTGCCGGGCCGGCCTCGCTGACCGTGGCGAACGACCTCGTGCCGCTCGGCTACGAGGTCCTCATCTTCGAGCGGTACACCAGGACCGGCGGCCTCATGCGCACGAACATCCCGTCCTTCCGGCTGCCGGCGGAGGTCCTCGACGAGGAAATCGGCTACGTCCTCGACATGGGAGCGGAGCTCAGGCTGGGCGAGCCGGTCGACAGCCTGAAGCGCCTGCTCGACGAGGGGGGCTTCGATGCCGTGTTCGTCGGCACGGGCGCGCCCACGGGTAAGGACTTGGTCCTGCCCGGCCGGGACGGCAGCGACCGGATCCACATCGGGATCGCCTGGCTGGAGTCGGTGGCTTTCGGTCACACCAAGAAGATCGGCGACAACGTCCTGATCATCGGGGTGGGCAACACCGCGATGGACTGCTGCCGGACCTCGCTGCGCCTCGGTGCGACCAGCGTCAAGGTCGTTGCGCGCAAGCCGCGCGGGTTCTTCAAGGCCTCGCAGTGGGAACTCGAGGACGCGGAGGAAGAGAGCGTAGAGATCCTCGTCAACCATGCACCGCGCTCGTTCCTCATCGAGGACGGCCGGCTGCGCGGCATGGTATTCGACCGGATGGAGTACGAGGTCGACGCGGGGCGGATCGTCGCGGAGCGTGTCACGGGGCAGGTGACCCTTCCTTGCGACGACGTGATCCTGGCGATCGGCCAGGAGAATGCGTTCCCCTGGATCGAGCGCGACATCGGCATCGAGTTCAACCGCTGGGGCGCGCCCAGTGTGGACGAGACGACCTTTCAGGCCACGCGACCCGAGGTGTTCTTCGGCGGCGATGCGGCCTTCGGCCCGAAGAACATCATCTGGGCCGTCGAGCACGGCCACCAGGCTGCCATCTCGATCCACCGCTACTGCCAGGGTCTGCCGGTCGGCGAGCGTCCGCCGCGGGGCGTGAAACTCCAGAGCCGGAAGATGGGCATGCACGAGTGGTCGTACAAGAACGACTACAACCCCTCGGAGCGCCGGCTCGTTCCGCAAGTCGGCCTCAAGGAGCGTTTCCGGCAGCTCAACATCGAGGTCGAGCTGGGCTTCGATGCCGATGCGGCAGCGACCGAAGTCCAGCGTTGCCTGAACTGCGACATCCAGACCGTATTCGAGGCGAAGCTCTGCATAGAGTGCGACGCGTGCATCGACATCTGTCCGACCGACTGCCTGACCATCACCCGTGACGGTCCCCGCGAGGAACTCGAGACCCGGCTCAAGGCCCCGCGGCGCAACCCGGAGCAGGGCCTGTACGTATCCTCGGCGCTCAAGCAGACGGGTCGGGTCATGGTCAAGGACGAGGACCTCTGCGTCCACTGCGGCCTCTGCGCCGAGCGCTGTCCCACGAACGCCTGGGACATGCAGAAGTCCTGGATCGACATCCCACATGCCGAGGACGAGGCCACATGCCCGAGCGGGACCTCACGCAAGAGCGCCTGAACGACTTCGTCGTCAAGTTCGCCAACGTCAACGGCACCGGCTCGGCGAGTGCGAACTCGCTGATCATGAAGTCCATCTTCCGGATGGGCGTGCCGGTCGTCGGCAAGAACTTCTTTCCATCCAACATCCAGGGGCTGCCGACCTGGTACGAGATCCGGGTGACACGCGAGGGCTGGCGCGCGCGTTCCGGTCGCGTCGACCTCATGGTCGCCATGAACGCCGAGACCTACGCGCGCGACATCGCCGAGGTGGCCCCCGGGGGATGGCTGCTCTACGACTCGACCTGGCCAAGGCCGTCGCTGCTGTCGAGGGAGGACGTGACCGTCCTGGGAGTCCCCCTCGCACAGCTGTGTGGCGATCACTTCGAGGGCGCTAGAGCACGCATCCTCATGAAGAACGTGATGTACGCCGGCGTGCTGGCGGCGCTGCTCGACCTGGACCTCGAGATCGTTCGCGAGCTGCTCGGCGAGTCCTTCGCCAGGAAGCCGGCCCTCGCGGACTCGAACATGAACGCGATTCGTATCGGCTACGACTACGCGCGCGAGCACTTCGACTGCCCTCTGCCCATCCGTATCGCGCCGATGGACGAAACCCGCGGGCACGTGATGATGGACGGCAACACGGCCGCCGCCCTCGGCTGCGTCTACGCCGGCGCGACCGTCGGAGCGTGGTACCCGATAACGCCATCGACGTCGCTCATGGATGCGTTCCGCGCCTTCTGCGCACGGCATCGCGTCGACCCGGAGACCGGCCGGAACAACTACATGGTGATCCAGGCGGAAGACGAGCTGGCCGCCATCGGCGCCGTGATCGGAGCATCCTGGAACGGGGCCCGTGCCTTCACCCCGACCAGCGGACCGGGCGTGTCGCTGATGAACGAGTTCATCGGCCTGGCCTACTACGCCGAGATCCCGGCGGTGCTGTTCGACGTGCAGCGCGTCGGGCCCTCGACCGGGATGCCGACCCGCACCCAGCAGTGCGACCTGCTCACCTGCGCCTACGCCTCCCACGGCGACACGCGGCACGTGCTGCTGTTCCCGGCGGACCCGGGGGAGTGCTTCGACTTTGCCGTGCAGGCCTTCGACCTGGCGGAGAGGCTGCAGACGCCGGTGTTCGTGCTGCTGGACCTCGACATCGGAATGAACGACTGGATGACGAAGGACCCGCAGTGGGACGACGACTACCGGCCCGACCGCGGCAAAGTGATCACCGCAGAGATGCTCGAGGGCATGCAGAGGTTCCATCGTTACCTGGATGTGGACGGCGACGGCATACCGTGGCGAACCATTCCGGGCGTCGGCGAGAAGGGGGCGTACTTCACCCGCGGTTCGGGTCACAACCAGTTGGGTGCGTACACCGAGGACCCGGCCGAGTACCAACTGGTCGTCGACCGCCTGCGGCGCAAGTTCGACGCCGCGGCGCGTCTCGTGCCGACGGCGGTGACGGAGGGCAGCGGCCGCGCCGAGGTGGGCATCGTCAGTTTCGGGTCCTGCGACGGTGCGGTGCGAGAGGCGCTGGCGGCATTGCGCCGGACCGGCGTCGCGGTCGACTACCTCCGGATCCGGGCGTTTCCCTTCGGAGAAGAAGTGGAGGAGTTTCTGCGCGACCACGAGGCGATCTTCGTCGTCGAGCAGAATCGCGATGCCCAGCTGCGCGCGCTGCTGACGCTCGAGACCGCCGTCGAAAAGCGCAAGCTGCGCTCGATACTGCACTACAACGGATTGCCGATGTCGGCCGACTGTGTCGTTGACGCCGTGGTTGCCGCGCTGGCCCAGGGAGAAGCCGCATGAGGGTCACCAAGCCGAGGATCGTACCGCCGGGGGCACCGCGCAACGAACTGGGGATGACCCGTCGCGACTACGAGGGCGGCATGTCGACGCTCTGCGCCGGATGCGGGCACGACTCGGTGACCGCCGCAATCGTGCAGGCCTGCTTCGAGCTGTCCCTGCCGCCGCAGAGCGTGGCGAAGCTCTCCGGCATCGGCTGCTCGTCCAAGACGACGGCCTACTTCGTCGCCGGCGCCCACGGCTTCAACGGTGTGCACGGCCGCATGCCGGCGATCGCTGCCGGCGCGAGTGCGGCCAACCGCAAGTTGCGCTACATCGGCGTGTCCGGCGACGGCGACTCGCTCTCGATCGGCCTCGGCCAGCTCGGGCACGCGATCCGACGCAACATGAACATGCTGTACATGCTCGAGAACAACGGCGTCTATGGGCTCACCAAGGGACAGTTCTCGGCGTCTGCCGACATGGGCTCGAGGTCGAAGAAGGGCGAAAAGAACCAGAACGAGCCCATCGATCCGGTGCTGCTTGCCCTGTCGCTCGGCGCAACCTTCGTCGCGCGCAGCTTCTCCGGCGACAAGGAACAACTCGTGCCCCTGATCAAGGCCGGTCTGACGCACCGGGGCTTCGGGCTGATCGACGTGCTGTCGCCCTGCGTGACCTTCAACGACCACGAGGGCTCAACCAAGAGCTATGCCTATGTGCGCGAGCACCAGCAGGCGGCCATCGCGGCGGACTACGTCGAGCCGAGGCGCGAGATCACGGTGTCCTATGCGGAGGGCGAGGCCGTCTCGGTCGAGATGCACGATGGCAGCAACGTCCTCCTCCGCAAGCTCGACCGCGACTACGACCCCACGGACCGTGCCAAGGCGCTGGCATACGTGCAGGAGCGCGTGCAGCGAAACGAGTACGTCACGGGCATGATCTACCTGGGGGAGGGACGGAGTCACTTCCACGACCGGCACAACACGCCGGACGAGCCCCTGAACTCGATTCCGTACGAGAAGCTCTGCCCAGGCAGCGCCGGGCTCGCGGGGATCCTGTCGGGGTTCCGCTGAACCGCCGCCCGGCGGGCATCACTCAGCCGGCGGCCTCGTCGAGCGCGCCCACGGCGCGGTCGAACAGCTCCTGCGACTTCGCCGGGGAATTTCCGATCGCCGTGAGACCGAGCTTGCCGTGCTCGGATACGCAGCCGAGCAGGCTGAAGGCGACTCCCTGCTGGGTGGAGGCGTCGAAATGCAGCCCCTGTTCCACCGACACCTCGATGACGTCGTCCGGGGTCAGGCGACGGTAAGCGTCCTTCCTCAGGTTGTCCGAGGCGTAGTAGAAGCGGGGCTGCCCGTCCTGCGTGCGGAACACGCCGTCTTCCGGGTCGTAAAAGCCGTTGGTGAGGAACTGCAGCATCTGGAACGGGTGGGTCGTCCCGCCCTTGCGCAGGTTGATCTCGATGGCGTACGCCGTCCAGTCGTCGCCGCTGAGCGTCACGACGAAGTCGACGGCAAAGCGGCCGATCACACCCCGCTCCCTGAGCTGCTCTGCCACCTTGAGGCCCTCGGCCTGGATCAGCCGGCGGTACTCCGGGCGCGCCGGGAAGGTGCTGCCCAGGAACACCTGGCCGCTCGGGCCGCCAAGCACCTGGTCGTGGGTCGAGAGCGACTCGATCTCGCCGAGCGGGCTGATGCGGAACTGGACGGACGGCGACTGCTTGTCGCCGCCGTCGATCCACGCCTCGACGATTCCCTGCATCTCGCGCAGCCTGGCGCAGTAGTGTTCCCAGTGCTCGCCCTCCGCTTCGAAGTCCAGCAGCTGCGGCAGGCGTCGCTCGATGCTCCGCTCGAGGGACGCGGCACCCTCGACCGCCTGGTAGTCGAAGCAGGCATTGCCTTCGCCGGAGAAGCCCTCGTCGAGCTTGACGACAGCGCGCCGCAGGGAAGGGTTGCGCCGTTTGAGGGCCGCCAGCGCCGCTGCCACGTCCCGCGGATCCCGCAGTCCCTCGGCACCATCGGGGCAGAGCACGCCCGCGTCACGGAAGATCCGACGGGCACCGGTCTTCCCGCCCAGGTGCATGAGGGCAGGATCGCAGGCGTACAGCGGCACGTCGAGCGCAACCGCGAGCGTTCGCTCGAGGGGGCTCGAGTTGAACACCGACAGGTGCGCGCGGGCGGGATCGCCGATGGACTCCTGCAACCGGTGCAGGAGGCGCGGCCGGTCCAGCACCTTGCGGGTAAGCGATGCGAGCGCGCCGTCGTAAGTGCTGATGAGCGTCAGGCGCCGGCGCGCATGCGAGGTCGGGATGCCCTGCAGCATGTTCAGGTAGTAGTCGATGACCAGCGGGTGGATGGGCTGGCTCGTCAGGTAGATCAGGCGGGTGTTCGGCAGCCGCAGCAGCAACAACATGCTGAGCTGGCGTTCCTCGTAGTGCAGGGCGCCGGGAATGCGGGCGAGCTGCTCGGCATCGACGCTCAGTCCCGGGACCACCACGACGGTGCGGGGCGACAGCCGGTCCGAGAACACCGTCCGGATCAGTTCGGGAAGTCGGGCCTGAAGCTCCGCGAAGCGGGCGAGCTCCTCGGCCGAGCCTGGCGCGATCGCTGCTACCACTGGCACCCCGCACCGGTGATCCTCGGAGCAGTGTAGCCGCTCCCGGCCCGGCGTATCCGTCGGTGCAAGCCGCAAGCGGCCTTGAACGGCGGCCGGTCAGCCGTCGCCTGAACCGAGCAGCGCCTCGCGCGCGGCGGCGAGCTCCTCGACGCGCTCGGGGCCGACCCGCGGGTAGTGCAGGTCGAGTGAATCGAGCGTGTCGATCACCGCGGCGGCCACGACCAGGCGCGTGAACCACTTGCGATCGGCGGGCACCACGTACCAGGGGGCGTGCGGCGCCGCGGTGTGGCGGATCGCGTCCTGGTACGCGCGCATGTACTTGTCCCAGTGGTCCCTCTCGTGGACGTCCGACTCGGAGAACTTCCAGTGCTTCTCGGGTCTCTCGAGGCGTTCCAGGAAGCGTTGCTTCTGTTCGTCCTTGGAGACGTTCAGGAAGAACTTGCAGATCGCTACGCCGTTGCGGGCCAGGTACTTCTCGAAGTTCGCGATGTCCTCGAAGCGCTGCTTCCAGATGTCCCTGGTCACGAGCGCCGGGGGCAGCTTCTGCGAGTCGAGGATGCGCGGATGGACCCGGACGACCAGCGTCTCCTCGTAGTAGGAGCGGTTGAAGATGCCGATGCGGCCCCGCTCTGGCAGCGCCTTCATGCAGCGCCAGAGGTAGGTGTGGTCGAGTTCCTCGCTGGTCGGTGCCTTGAACGAGTAGACCTGGCAGCCCTGCGGATTGACGCCCGACATCACGTGCTTGATGGCGCTGTCCTTGCCGGCCGCGTCCATGGCCTGGAAGATGAGCAGCACGGACCATCGATCCTGCGCGTAGAGCATCTGCTGGTAGTCCGCCAGCATCTCGACGCCGCGCTTGAGCAACTCCCGGGCGCGCGGCTTCCGGTCGGACCCGTACCCGAGCGAGTCGCCCGGGTCGTGCGCGGATAGCCGGAATCCCTTGCCGCGGATGACCCGGTAGTGAGCCGCCACCTCGCGGGCGCGCTTGAGCAGTTCGTCGCGCTTCACGCCGCCTCCCGTTCCGGGCATCGCCCGGCCGAAACCTGCCTCGGACCTATCCAGCTAGACCACAGGCAGGTCGGTCCGTCAAGGCTCGAGGGCCAGGAGCGCGCCGGGAAGTACGTCCGCCCGCACGGGCGTCCGGCCGACCAGCTGGCCGTCGGCTTCGACCGGCACGGGCGGGTCGCTGTCGACTTCGACGGTGGTCTCGAGGGAGTGGGACACGAAGTCTTCCTCCAGCAGGCGGCCGTCGAACAGCCGGCGCAGCTTGGGCAGGTCCCACGGCAGGCGCACCGGGCCGACCGTCACCAGGTCCAGTCGGCCATCCACTGCCGACGCGCGGGGCGCGATCCGCATTCCGCCGCCGCAATAGGGGCCGACGGCGAGCAGCGCGAGCAGCAGTCTCGCACCGACCTCGCCGCCG